>Ga0310343_10000440_pt1 | contig 19745 bp, 18 predicted proteins | sample HC15DNA2025_MG_FD_203519 | JGI IMG/M metagenome (GOLD analysis project Ga0310343, IMG submission 203519) | Marine microbial communities from station ALOHA, North Pacific Subtropical Gyre - HC15-DNA-20-25_MG | ecosystem: Environmental > Aquatic > Marine > Oceanic | place: Pacific Ocean: North... | reverse complement strand
CCCTTCTTCCTTCTCTCTCTCTTTCTTTCTTTCACCGCTTCAAAAACATCTTCTTTTTTCAAACACAGGACAAAAACAAAACGAAGAAAGAGGAGATGTGTTGAGGTATTCCATCACCAAACAAACATGCTTCGAACGCTCACCACCGCGCGACGAAACGCGATGGGTTGCCGAATACACAACAACGGCGCGAGCACTACCTGTGTCTTCCTGTATCACTGCAAGCGATTTGGTGGCATAGCGTTGATGCAACAACACCAACAGTCAATACTAAGAGGTGAGATGGACAAAATGTTGACGAGCGCCGACGCTATGAGACGAATGTCTTCTTCTTCGACGACGACGAGCACTCCTTCGACATCTTCGAAGAACGAAGATGAATCGATGGCTAAATACGGCGAAAATATATACACCGGAGCGTTCTCTGCAACCGTAAAACGAGTAAAGATGCTCTCGTTGGGCTCCTTAGGCGCGACCGTTCTCGGTTGTCCCTTACTCATAGAACTGTCCTCCGGAGCGAGTTTAGATATGCCCTCAAAAATTGTATTAGCTGGAAGCATGAGCAGTATCGGTGCGTTTACCACAATAATGTTGCATTGGTTCGTGAGCCCTTACATCCGACGGCTTTGGGTCGACTCTGAGACGAAAACAAAAGTGACCGCGGAGAAGACGAGTTTGTTGTTGCAAACGTATTACTCCAACTTTGACGTGAAAGATATGAAAGTGTGCGACTCGAGCCATCCACTGGTCACGTGGGAGGCAAATGGGGAGAAGTATTACGTGGAACCAGCATCGACCTCGGAAGAAACCTATACGTTGTTGCAATTACAGCGGTTTGAACCAGACACGTCGAAAGATGCGCCTATGGGATACGATGAAGATGAAGATGAAGATGAAGACAAAAAGGAGAATTAAGAACATGGATTAAGTACCTATACTGAGTAGTTTAAAGATGTGTAATGAAAGAAGAGTTTACTACACCATAGATTTTTGCCGTTTTAATTTACAATGATATATACATATATACAAGAGTAGCAGACGACAAATAACAATAACAATCAATACATTATATTTCTATGCCTTGCTTATAAATTCTCTTCAACTCCCGCATCGCGTCTCTTCGTTGCCTCTCTAACGTCGCTTGCACGACTCCTAACTCGCTTCTAAGTGCCACTGCGTCGGTACTCGGCGACGTTCGCAACTCGCCTAAAACTTCCTCCACTCCCGCTAACGACTTCTCCGCTCCTTTCTCCGCTTTTCTCAAAGAACTCCCCAACGCTTTTAATTTTGATACTCCTGAATTCATCTCTGTAATCGCGAGTTTGGTCTCTTCAGAAAATCCCCTCAACGCTCCGTCCGTCGACGTCGCTCCGTCTTTCAACATCTGCGCTCTTCTCATCAATTTTGCGAACGCTTGCTCCTCGGACTCAAATCTCCCAATCGTGCTTCTCCACAAAAGTCTCCTCGTCGGTGGTAACGCGAGTAAAACTATGGATCCACTCGCGACTGCGCTCGCCGTCGGATATTGCTCGATGACTTCTTTAATCTGTTGCGTGAAGGATTTAAAAAACAAATCTTCTTTCTTCTTCATCTCCGCGGCTATCTCTTCCGCTTTCAATTCCGCTTCGGCTTTCATGTCGTTCGAACTCTCTCGACAAGCGTCTATGGTTTTCCCGATTCGAAACGAAATCGAGCCCAAAATATCGTCCAAAGATTTTGAGACTCGACTGGAACTCCGTTCCATTTTCTCTGTCGTTTCAGAGAGAGCGTCGAGGACGTTTTTCATAAAGTTCGGGATTGGAAGAGACGCTTTCTCCGACATGTCTCGCGAGGGAAAGAAACCAACAACGCGTTACAGCGTTTTTGTTTCGCGACGACGTAAACGACGTAAACGAGTTCGTTTTTGAGGTCGTTTTTGAGGAAGGCGAGAGAGGAAGGATGATGATGGATGATTCTTCTTTTTCCTCCTCCTCTTTGTCAGACTTTTTTTTGTGTGCTTTTACGAACACTTTCCTTCCTTTTCCACAGTTTTCCTTTTCTTCTTCGCAAAAAAAAACAAAAAAAAAAAGAAAAAAAAAGGAGAGGACTCGAGATGACTTTTTCCCCAAATTCTTTTTCCTTCTTTCTTTTTTCGCGTCACACGAGTATTACTACACGCGAAGAAGACGGCGCAACGAACCGAATCCTACAAAACGCGAGAAGAGAGAGAGAGAGAGAGAGAGAGAGAGAAAGAGAAAGAGAGACAAAGCGTTCGACCACGGCAGAAGGAGAAAAGGGCAAACGATGGCGGACGACGACGAACGGATGCCTCCGAGAGGACGTCAATTTAGAAACGACACAATGAACGACGGCGGAAAAAGTGTTGGAAAGAAATATAAGGATGCCGACGACGACGACGACCGAAACGGCTGGAAAAAAAAGAAGAAACACAGAGGAGGGAAAAATACGTCGTTGTCTCTGGAAGCGTTCGCGAGAGCCGGGAAATCCACCTACGATAAAAGAGAAGTTTTGAAAAAACGAAGAGCGGAGATGGCGGCAAAAATAAACAAATTTCGTAAAGTGTTGAAAAAAGCAGGCGAGTTCGTGGAGCCGACGAAAGGGTTCGATCCGGAAGAGTACGCAAAGAAATTGACGAAAATGGAAGACCCGATTGGGAATACTGCGTTCGTGGAGAGGGAGAAGATGGAAGAGTACGTTGGAAAGAAAGTTTTACGAGATGACGACGACGACGACGACGACGACAGAAAAAAGAACAAAAAACGAGAAGAGGGAGAAGAAGACGACGAGGACGACACGCCTCCGGAAGAACACCGAGGCGTCTCGGGAAAAAAGAAAAACAAACAAAAAGAACGCCCTCGAACTGCGCACGAGTGGAAAATGCTCAAAGCGCAACCCGAACGAGACCGCATTAAAAAGGAGCGAGAGGAAAGGGAAAAAAAGTTCCAAGAGGTGCAAAAGATACGCGACGCCAAACGAAAGGAAAGAGGAAAGTTGAGACACTCCATGATGAAGGTGAATAGAAAAGGTCAGCCGTTGATGAAGAATAGAATCGATGCCATCTTAGCCAAGTTAGAAAAGAAGTAGTACTGTGGTATAATGAACGTTGAAATTAGGGTAGTTAATATGTGAATTTAATACCAGGTACTGGTATGGTACCACCACCACCACCACCACCTGATGATGATGTTGTGCGCTCGATGTGCGCGAAAAAGTGCCAAAAAAAAAGAGTGATGAAAGAGAGATGGACAGGGAGGAAGAACAAAGACAAAGAAGAGATCTCGAAAAAAAAAAATCTTTCCGTGCGAGAAATGATCGATCTTTTCGTTCTCTTTTGAGAAGAGACGCACGAGCAATTTTGGATAAAAAATAAACAATCGCGCGCTTCCACTCTTCACAACTTCGGTGTTCTGGGACAAATGAGCGCCGTTACTACCACCACGTTAGCGATTACGAGAGTATCGTCGTCGTCTGTTCGCAGAACGACGACTAAATCGTCTCGAGGATCGTCGTTCGTCGTGAACGCGTCTTCTTCCAATACGTCGATTGCCGATGAGAAAATCGACGACGAAAACAATGTATCTACTAGAAGAGCGGCGATTGTGAGTGGAGTCTCGGCTATGCTCGCGGTTGGGTCTGTTTCTTCTTCTCCTGACGCTTTTGCCGCGAATAAAGACGAAGAGAAGAAGAAGAAAGTTGTCGCGGTCCCGTACACTCCGTACGTCCCGCAAAGCGAATCCAGCGAAGAGATGTTGGAAGTGGCAAAGCAGTTGAAAGAGGCCGGAGCGCGATTGTACGGCGCGTTTTGGTGCGAGAACTGCAACAAACAAAAAGAAAAGTTAGGTAAAGAGGCGATGGAGATGATTGAATACGTGGAGTGCTTTCCGGATGGGGTATACCAAAATGCCCCGGATGGGAGAGCGGACGTGACCAAACCGGCAGAGTTTTGCGGGCCATACTCTGAGGCGTGGCCGATGTGGGTTTTGCCGTCGCCATCTACGCCAGAAACGCCAGAGATTGGGGTTCAAGGTAAAGTTTTGAAAGCAAAGGAATTGAAGAAATTGGTGCAAGAGGCTGCTGGTGAGAAGGTTGACTTGGTGAAGTATTTCACGACGCTCGAAGTCAAGTAAAATTATTACAGATATCACTATAATTTAACAATCTTCTAAATCTATATATGTATGCTTTACATCACTATCATCATCATTATCGCGCATTGTTCCTTTTCGCCTTTCTCAATTCGTCTATTTCTCTATACGCTGCTTCCCAATCAATCTCTTCAGGTGCTAATTGTTTCGTTGGAGGAGTAGGAATAGGATGAGCCAATTTCACTGCTGATGGTTCAATGAAACGAACACCATCCTTATTATCTTTCGCAACCCGCATCAGCTCGTTTGCTTTCTTTGAAACGTCTAATTTCCTCATCTGCTCTTCTAATCGTTTTTCTAACGTATTTATTCGTTTATTCTGTTCGCGAATGACGTGATGCGATTCCCTATTCTCTTCAACAACACGTTTGGTCTCTCTCGCTGACAACATCGCCGCGCGTTCCGCCTGTAGTATTCTCTCGTTCAAATGTGCCTTCTCCGCGTTTTTTTGAAACATTTCCGACATTTTCGCGCTCAAACTTTCGCACTCTTTTTCTAAGAATTTAACAGATTTCTGTAACAGTTTCATTTGCTCTTCAAACTGATTCGAACGCTCGCGTTCATCAACCAACAGCAGTTTCTGTTCCTCTATGATGGTGTTCATAAATTCAATTTTTTTATTCTCCTTCTTCTTCTCTCGCGAGCGCTGTTTTAGATTTGACAACACGCGAGTAGTTGCTCCTCGCGTTTTCTCTCTTCCTCTCTCGTTCGTGACGTCATCCTCGTCCGTGGTGTCCCTCTCATCATCTTCTACTTCTTCCTTATACATAACAGAATCGTTTTTTATTTTATTTTCCTTCCCTGTTTTCATTTCCGCCCGGTCGCAGTCGTTACTCTTCCTCTCGTTCATCCAAGACGAAGGCACGAACTGCGACGCAAACCGTCTGTCTGTGACCGTTGCGCGCGTCGTTGGTGTCGTCATTTTATCGTCGTCGTCGTCGTCGTCGTTTTCATCGATTTGTGGAGAGGAGTGATGAAGTCGATTGATTGTCAGTCAACTTTCTCTACTCTTTTCATCTTTTTTGGAAGACGACGACGATTTTTCCACAAACACCCGCCACACAATCACCGGGAAGAAACCTGTTTGGTGTTTCCAAAAACAACGCGCTCTTTCGTCTGTGGAGTTGGACTATACATGAAAAGTTTGCATGGCGGCTCCAGACGACGCGGTAGTTTGATCATTTCGTCGTACAGACCCCGTTCCCATTCGTATAACAACAACAAACCTTCGTCGTCGTTACTCATTTTCATGAAAAAGAACAGATGTTGTCGTCGATTGATTGTGGTGTTCGTTTTGTACGTGTTTTTGCAAACGTTTATAGTCTTGAAGACGTGGTTCCCGGGGGATCCAACGTTAAGGAGAATATCGGAGAGTTCGTTGAAGTTGATGTTTAGTCGAAGCGGGTTTTCGTTCGGGACTTCTAGATTCTTCTCAAAGAGGTATTCTTCTTCACACGGGGGAGAAGTGAAATTAAGAAGTCCCAAGGAAACGAGACAGACGAAGAAACAGTACGTGGTACAAGGACACATTCCAGATAGACCGACGTGGGGGGAGGATTTGAACATTCAGAAATACATCAAGGACGTGAGCTTAGGAGAGAAAAGAGGAGAAGACGAAGGAGGAGAAGAGTATAAGCAACTTCAGTGTTTCTTTACCGTGGACGCGAACGAACCGAAAGTTATATTGTATGACGATGGACGCACACATGTAGTACATTTAGGAAAAGGAAATACGGGGATAAATATGAACGAGTTGACGTGCGAACATTATCGAGCGACGACGAGTGTAGGAAACCACAATAGGATAGAAGAAACGTGGAATGTAGAATCAGAAGGAGAAAATGTCGGCAAACTTGCCATCGTGTCTTCGGCGACAAACGTGGAAATGTTGAGTGAATATCATCGAACTTTGCTCAATCACGTGCAGTACGCGAAATCGCACAAGTATGCCAATTACCTCTCACTAGTAAAACAGAAAACATTAGAAGGACGGTCAGGGAAATTTGCAAAGCACTTAGCGATGGGTGCGTTGATTGCAACAGGAGATTTCGACACGGTATGTCACGTGGATTTAGATGCCTGGTTCTCTAGTTGGGCGCCGCTTTCGTATTACGCGAAATCGTGGCCGAGAGATAAGGATTTGTTGTTTGGAGATACCGACCAAATATGGATCAACTCTGGGTTAATGATTGCGCGAGCGACGACATGGAGCGCGCAGTTTTTTGAGAAGGTTATGAATGCTGTGCACAGCGTAAACGCGCAAAATGACGAAAAGATTGGTTTTAAAAGGGATCAACCGGCGGTGTGGCACGTTTTAGCCGAAGAGTGGAGAGAACAAGGGAGAATGCCGTATAAAGGCGCGGAATGTGAGAGTTGGAACCAGTGTAACCCGGACGAAAATCCCGTGGAGTGTTGGCACTGGTGTCATTGGGATGCATTGCAAAGAATTAAAGGATGGACCGGTTTAACTTCTCTGAACACGTTACCGAACATCCACTTGATTCCCACCGACGTGCACCCACAAATGCACCGCATGTGCATTCGCTCGTGTTATTCAGTCGCTGCGAGAGCAGTGATGGGTATTTGCTCAGGAATCACTCGAGGTGCGTCGATGTGCTTGCCGAAAGACGTGGACAAGATGAGTTTATGCGACGGCAAAGGGTGCCTTAGGCAAATGGACAGTGGGGCATGGTTGAAGCACACCGGACATCAGCACTGGAAAGACGTTTTGCCGAGTTGCGTGCCTAGAAATAGAGAAGAAGCTACTTTAGAACAGAACGATCCGTTCGCGTTATGTTCGAAATCTTCGTAATTGAATAATGAATGAAATGACTTTAGTGTTAGATGAATTTTTTTAGGAAAAACACTTCTACAATTTGCGCGCTCGCGCATCGCCACCTTTCGGATGAAATCCAGAACTCCGCAATGACGACGAGTCACTCCTACCTAATACCACCGCAAGCGGTGCGCTACCTTTTCGGGTCGGCGACAAAGGAGCTAACAAAACATCTCCATTATTCATCCCGCCGTTTTCCATCTTTTTCATCCTATCCAACTCGGTCACAAACTCTTTCCCTATGGATTTCTCCACCATTTCAATCTCCTCTCCTTCCTCAGGTATCCCACCTGGTCTCGCTGTGCTAAAACATTGAGGTCCTATGTCTACGCCTCCTACCTTTGCTCCTAAAACTTCGTTATATATTGATACTATCCTATGCGTCACAAGCACTGTTACAACTAAACCAAACACGTAAAACAATAACTCCACGTGCGAGGCTTTCGATCCGCTCGCAGCTTTACGTCCTGTCACTCCCAAGTACACGTACACGAAACTCGCCGGAACAATACCCGCGTACGTGCACCAACAGTACGGCCAAAACGGAACCGCAGTTAATCCAAGTAAATACGACATCACCGTATATGGTGAAAACGGCGAGAGACGTAAAAGCAAAACGATTTGCCTCGAGTCTCTGACGACCGCTTGATCGAGAATTTGAAACCTCCCGCCTTCAGTAATAAACAGCTTCTCCACCAACGGTCTTGCCGCGTATCTCGCGATGAAAAAGGAAATAATGCCGCCAGTACCCGCGGATAAAACAATCAAAATAGTACCAAATCCTGCACCAAAAATCACCCCGGCGGCAACGCACGTCGCCGAAGCCGCTCCAGGAATGACTGCGAACGAGGTCACGACTGCGTTAAAGATGAAGAAATTCATCGGGTTGCTAATTTTTGGAATCACGTCTTCTTTTAACGACAAGTTTCTTGATCCGTGCATCACCAATAAGACGGCTATCAAGAGGACGCCGAGTAACACGACACCCCGCACCCATAATTCGATTGGAATTTTCCCCGTTTTTCGAGACGAAATAGACCCATCCAACAGGACGTTATTCGTCATCGCTTGACTGTTTGGGGTCATCGGCGACCGCGGGGTTTTTGGTGGTGGCGGCATCTCTGTCACACACGCGCACACACGCACACTCTCTCTCTCCAAGAAAGGAGGGAGGGAGAACGAATTTTTGGCAAGTTTGTTTTGCTTTTGGAAATTTCTCTTTTTTTTTCGTCTCCCTTCTCATCACTCGTCAAGACTTCCTCTTTTTTACCCCGTTCGTAAAACCCTGAAATTTGTTTTTTTTTGTATCTTTTTCCTGGCAAATTTGAAAAAAGACAGACCACCACAAGACGCTCATTTGTTCTTCCCAAAAGAAGAGCTTTCCTCACATAAGTGTTGTGTCAAAGAACAACACTTTATGCACCAAACCGTATCCACATCGATCCTCCACAGACACAGACAGACTTCTTCGTCGGCGCGCTCGAATACGTCCACCAACAGTCGTCAACGTCGTCGTCTTTCCTCCTCCTCTTTTTTTAACGACAACAAATTCAAAGAACTTTTGGTGCAAGGAAGACCAGGAAAAATGCAAAGAACTTTTTCTTCTTCTTCTTCTTCTTCTTCTCGTTCGACCATCAGAATGCTCTCGTCGGCGTTCAATAGCATCCTTTGTTTAGGAGGAAGAAGTCGGAGTTGGGATGTAGTAGTTGCCGTGGCGTCGAGACCTTCGAGTAGTAGGAGCAGTAGGAGATCACCGTCTCCTTCAACTACTTCTCTCTCACAGCAGCTCCGGCTTCACCTACCATTATCATCGTCATCGCTGTTAACAACAAGAACCAGAGCTATTTCTACCTCCAGTGAGAGCATGCAAGAGTATGATTCGAGTTCAATTCAAGTCTTGGAAGGGTTAGAACCCGTACGAAAACGCCCGGGGATGTACATCGGTAACACCTCTACGAAAGGTTTGCACCATTTAGTTTGGGAAATATTAGACAACGGCGTGGATGAGATTCAAGCCAATCACGCGAGTAAAGTCCAGCTGACGTTGGAGAAATCAGGGCACGTCATCGTGACCGATAACGGTCGCGGCATTCCGGTGGAGATTCACCCAAAAACTGGCAAGTCGAGTTTGGAAACTGTGTTGACGATATTACATGCCGGCGGTAAGTTTGGCGGAGCCGAGTCAGGATATTCCGTGAGTGGCGGTTTGCACGGTGTGGGTGTTTCCGTCGTGAACGCGTTATCAGAAGAGCTAGAGGTCACGGTTTGGAGAGGGAACAAGGAATATTTCCAAACCTTTTCGAGAGGAAAGACAACTTCACAGCTACAAATCTCTGATAGAAAGGCAAAAGATGGAAATCCGAAAACCGGGACACGAGTCCGATTCAAGCCTGATAACATGATTTTCCAGAAAGTGCAAGATTTTGATCCAAACATAATTCGTGCTAGAATGAAAGAACTTGCGTTTTTGAACTCGAACGCCGAACTTCGGTTTACGAGCTTAGATAATAAAACCAAGGAAATGAAGGAAGATGTATTGAAATACCCGAACGGCTTGAAAGATTACATCGTCGATTTGAACAGCGATAAAAATGCAATTCACGAACCAATTTCATTGAAAACGGAGCACGGAGGGGTTAAAGTCGAGTTGTGTTTGCAGTGGACGCACGATGATTACTCGGATACGATTTTAGGCTACGCAAACTCGATTCGGACCATAGACGGTGGATCTCACATTGACGGTTTGAAATTTTCATTGACACGTGCGTTCAACACAGCTGCAAGAAAAGCGAAACTGCTAAAAGCAGAAGAGACGAATTTAGGAGGCGACCACATTCGCGAAGGTTTATCGGCTGTTATTGCTGTGTGGGTACCACAACCCGAGTTTGAAGGTCAAACGAAAACGCGTCTTGGAAATTCCGAAGCACGAAAAGCCGTTGAAGCTATGATTTCAGAAAAGTTTACGGAATACCTCGAGTTTCATCCAGAGGTTTTGTCCTCCATTTTCAAGAAAGCACAAGCCGCGCTCAAAGCATCTGAGGCGGCGAAGCGCGCGAGAGATTTAGTACGTAGAAAATCCGTGTTGCGATCATCTTCATTGCCGGGTAAACTTTCCGATTGCGCTAATTCAAACGCCGATGAAACTGAGATTTTTCTCGTGGAAGGTGACTCCGCCGGTGGATCGTGTAAACAAGGAAGAGATCGCGCGTTTCAAGCAGTGTTGCCGTTGCGTGGTAAGATTTTGAACGTCGAACGTAAAGATGAACAGGCAATGTATAAGAACACGGAAATTCAATCGATGGTTACCGCGCTCGGTCTCGGCGTCATGGGTGAAGATTTCAATGCGAATAACTTACGTTACTCCAAGATTATCATCTTAACTGATGCCGATGTTGATGGTGCCCACATCAGAACGCTTTTGTTGACCTTTTTATATCGATATCAAAAAGCGCTTTTCGAACAAGGACACATATACGTCGCTGTGCCTCCACTTTATAAAGTCGAATCGGGAAAGAAAAATGTGAAGTATTGCTACGACGAATTAGAGCTCAAGAAGCACTTAGATACATTAGGAGATAATCAACCAAAGAATTTGCAGCGATTTAAAGGTTTGGGTGAAATGATGCCGCAGCAACTGTGGGAAACAACCTTAGATCCAAAGACGAGAACTTTGCGCAGACTCACAGTGGACGATGCGGCAATGGTCAATCACACGTTTTCTTTGTTAATGAGTGATAAAGTAGGACCGCGCCGTCAATTCATCGAAGATGAAGGACCAGACTTGATGAGTCTCGACGTGTAATAATATTACGATCAAGTTATACATTAGTTTTTATTACGAAAGAAACATAACTCTTTTATGTGCACCTCCGCCGAACACTCGAAAGCATTCGATCCACTTCACTTAGCAACGAAATTTCTCCGTTTCTTTCCTCGCACTCTATGGATGATGTGCTAAATGATGATGACTTGAATGTTTCGTATGTTATTGGCGGTACCGAAAGTGGAAAGAATTTTTTATTTTCATGTTCTGTCTCCGTGGTCTCCTCGTGTGAGATTTTCTCTTCCTTCTTATTATTCTTGAGAGTTACGATGTCATTCTTTAACTTCGTAACTTCGCTTCGTATCTCGTTCAACTCTCGATGAATAGGCGTCAGCAGTGCGCTTATTTCTCTCAACGTGATTAAGTTCCCTGTCTTTGTATTTGTATGCACGAGCGCTCTCTCCTCTTTCTGTTCCTCCTCGTCGGTTTGTGTCTTCACTTTTTCTTCGTCTTCGTCCTCTTCCATGAGTTCGCGAGCGTCGCAGAGAATTTTAGATGCGAACTCTTCACTCGTCCCATCGTTGAGTAGTTCATCAATGAGGAGAGAATTGCGCACAGAGGAGCACGATTTGCAGGTACACCTCGCGTGGTGCATTCCTGCTTTATGTGAATATTTTTTAACGAGGTTGGGAAAAGTTTAGATTTAATAAGAACTCTGCACTCTATTAGTTGGAATTATTGTAAACAATACACGTGTACTCTTCTAGAATTTCTATGTGTATGATAATTTCTTGTATGTGCAATAGCATACAAAGAGATTGCCATCATTATGTATGGTTTACTAAACGTGTATGTACTACTTCGCAGGTTCTTCCTCTTTGGCTTTCATCAAAAACGGCTTTGACGTCTCCTCTTGCAAACGTCTGAGCTGCTCTCTTTTATCTTCGGACAAACTCGCTAAAATCTCTGGATCTAATTCTCCGCTCACTTCGCCAGCATCGCCTCGAATCTGGGACAAATAGGTCGTCCATTGCATGTGGAACTCTCTCCAGTGCTCCTTCGTTGTCTTTGCACTTTGCAAGTGTTGACGAAACTCTGCTTGCACATACTTGTCGCCTAACGTTTTCATCGGCTCCGGTAAAACTGCAACATGTGTGCGCAAGATTTGTCTGTACAGAGCGAGGATAGGCCTCACTTTTTCTACAAGAGACGATGCTGCCCGGGACATTTTTATCACACGTGGATGGATGCGAGATGAACTGCTCTCGCTCTCTATGTTTTCTTCAATCACAATGTTTTTTCTTCAATCACAAAATTCATTACAGTTGTTGTTGCTGCTGTTGCTGCTGATCCGCCAACACTCCCATTTGTTCCTTCTCCATCTCCATCATCTGTTCTTCTCGGTGCAATTCCACGATTAATGGCACGACCAAGACTAAAAATGTCGTTCCAAACGTCCACGCCGCTTTCCCGGTGGAAAATGCCCAACGGATGGCGTGTTCTTTAGTTTTCTCCCAGTCTCGAGTAGATTTCTTGGACGCTTTCGATGAGAGCGAATCATCCGTGCCTGGGACGATATCCATGCTTTTCTCTATTCTTTCTGCGTGTCTTTGTGCTTTCTTGGGTCGTGAGCGAGTCTATGACAATGAGATCGGTCTCTTTTTTCTCTTGTTTCTCTCTCTTTTTTTTATTCTGATGTTTTTTGTGTGAAAGACAAACGCGTTCTTCTCAAAAATCGACTTGAGACTTTCATTAAAACCCAAAAAAAAGAGAGAAAATTTAATAATGACATCAGCAATTTCCGGGAGGGCATCATCGCCAGTCAGCGAAAAACTTTCCAACTGTGAAAAGTACGTACTCTTGGTCGATATCTAAAAGCGCGTACGCACTTCGAAAAACGTCAGACGAAACTTCTTCGTCTTATTCGAGCTTTAAACAACAAAACTTTCCCATTCCTCTATTACGTCTTTAAGTTTGTGAAAGGACATCGTATCATGTCCGCTAATCCTTTCGCCGCGTTAGGCGAAGACGGACCGAATCCCGTCGCCGCGAAAGGTGCGATTTTTTTCGGGAAAGAAATGTTAACCGGAATTCGCCTCGTTTCGAGGAGAGGAGCAAATTGCAAACGCAATCGACACCGCGAGAGCTCTACGCGAGATTTGTTTTCACTCAAAACCAATCGAAACCAGCGTAAATACAATTCATGCGTTCGAATTGATTGGTTTTAGAAGAATATATGCGCTCGAATGTAGATATATCCTCGCGATTGCGTCCGTCAGCTAACCCTCTCTCTCCCCCTTGGGGGATTTGTTGCTCTTTTTTTGGTTCTGAGTTCCCTTTTAAGGAACACAACCATATAAAAATATCTCGTGTGCGAGTACGAAAAATTTAGCTACCATCTAACTGACATTATCGTCGTCCTCCTCGTTCTATTTATCGTATAAACAGCGAAAGCGAAACCGGCTTCGCACAAGGAAGTCACCGGCGGCGCGAAGGAAAAGCAATACGGTGCCAAAGGCCAGCAAGGTGACAAGAAGAAACACACTTCTGGTAAGCGCGACCGCACCCACCACGGCAAGTCCTCCGACCATAAAGGCGGCGCCGGGAAAGGAAATTGGGGCAAAGCTGGCGATGAACTCGATGCCAAAATGGACGATGCAGGCAACGAATCTGCCACGGAGCAAGAAATGGAAGCTCCGTCCAACGAAATCTCCATGGAAGAGGCTATGAGACTCAAGGAGGAGAAGAAGAAAGCTGTGGCCGCTCTCGCTAAGACTGGGCCGACGAGAGAGGTTGACACTTCCGCTTTTGCATCCATGGCGGCTCCGAAGAAACTTGAAGACGAGGAAAATCATCTCGATATGCTCAAAGTCGACGCGAAGTTTCGCAAACGCGGCGAAAAGGAAGTGAAGGCAAAGCAAACGCTTGACTTGAACTTCAAGGTTGCCCCGACTGATTCACACGACCGCGACGATGACAGACGCGACCGTGGACGTGACCGCGGTGGACGTGACCGTAACCGTGGCGACAAAGGCAAAGGTGGGAGTGGACGCGGTGGTGACCGTGGCCGAGGTGGCCGAGGCGGTAATTCTGGCGGCGGCCGAGGCAACAACTCTGGTGGCCGCGGCGGCAGAGGCGGCAGAGGCGCCAACATCAACGTTGCAGATAACGCTGCTTTCCCATCTTTGGGTTAAATAACATTCCATTTTAATATTGGTGTAGATGTTGGTGTAGATGGTGTGAGTGGTAAGTAAATGAGAAGGAAAGACAGAGGAGGAGTAGGGGAAATGTTTTAGTGAAGAGAGAAGAGAAAAGAGAGAGTGTGTTTGTGTGTGTATGCAAACAAGTACGCTAGAGGGTAAAAAAAGAAACGAAAAATATATTAAGAGGCAGGGAACATTTTTAAACAGTAATAGTAAAGAAGCGAAAGAGTTGATTTTAGATGACAGCGAAGTTGAATATGACGAGTATGTGTGTGACAATGAGAAATTGGACTATGTATACTGTTACGTGAGAGCATCAACAAGCACCGCGTTGGAAGAAGCTGTTGCGTCTCTAAGTGAACGGAAAAAATAATATCTTGCGCCATAGAAAATAGCAAGGCAGTCTAGTATGTCCTAATGAATGAGAAAGAATGAAACAGGAAAATCAGAGAGCATGTTTAGATTGGCAGATTAGCTACGTAACAAAAATATGAAATAAAACCAAAGAATAAAAGATATCGCGAAATTTTTACTTTTCGACACGCTTTTAGTAAACATGTATCTACGCGATGAATCATCATCGTCTACTGCCACTACTGTTCAGATATCCGTGCACAGCTCGATATCTTTGGATGAGACCATTCACGACGTAAAATGGATCCCATCGAGCGCTCGGTTTTGCGTCTTAGGAGCGCACGCTCGAGGCACGGGAAGTCTCCAAGTTTTTGAGCTAGAAAACACGCACGAGGAGTCATCATCATTATCATCATCATCATCATCACCAATATCCTCTCGTCTCAACATGAAAGCGAAAGGAAAATGCGAATACGTACACCCCATGAAATGCGGAACCTTTGCCGGGTCAGACACAATTGAACGCGAGTTTTTCGCTGGAGATTTTTGTGGTCAACTTTTGTGCTGGGATATGGAAAACTTGACCAGACCAACACGAGTGATAAAAAATGCGCACGAGTCAATCATCAATTCCATAGATGGATGCTACAATAAACTCTCGAAAGTGATTGTCACTGGAAGTAGAGATGGTTCTGTTAAAGTTTGGGACGTTAGATGTAAACATTCTGAACCCATTATGAACTTTCCATCGTCATCCGCCAAGGTCTCAGAGTGCTGGTCCATAAATGTAGGCAATGCAAAGAACGATAGCGAACCGATGATTTTAGCAGGATACAGCGACGGTATGGTCAAAATGTTTGACCTTAGAAGAGGGAGTGGTGGTGAACCAGCGCTTTATTGGGAAACGAATGTTAGTCGGGGCGTCTGCGGAGTTGAATTTGATCGGAAAGCGATAGAAATGAATAAGTTTGTGGTGACGTGTTTGGAATCGCATTCGAAAGTATTCGACGCTCGCACATTTAATCGTAAAAGAGGTGGCTTCTCCAGCTCTGTCGTCACCGAAGTCACCGAAAATGGTCCTACGATATGGGGCGTAAAACATTCTCCTTTTAATCGGGAATTGTCTATATTTTTAGGCGGCGATGGTACTTTATCGATGCATAAATATACGTATCCAAAACAAAGACGTTTACAGTTAAACGAGAAAGAGTGCATCGGTAACGTCGGTCAAACTCACTTACTTGTGGAATCAAAAGTATCCACGCAACCCATCAACGCGTTCGATTGGAACAAAGACAAAGAAGGTCTCGCACTTTGTTCGTCTTTCGATTCGAGAATTCGTTTACTCTTCATCACCGGTATGAATAAGCTCTAGATTTGTATACATGTATTTCTAAAAATTACAAAGGATAGTTCAGCCCGTCGTCTTCCAGGTCATCATTGTTGTACGCTTCTCTTTGAGGATTTATTTGATTGTGCAAGCGTTGTTCCAACTCTTCTCTTTTTGTCCTCTCTACCATCAACTCTTCTATCACTCTTTCGTATTCTTGGGCCGTAATGCCCCCTTGTCCTCCCCCTCTGTTCAATACTTCGTTCTCGTCACCAATACCCCCACCCGATATCTTTCTCACCAAATCTTCAAATTCTCTTCTCACTACGGATGGTAAATTATCCAGCAGCTTCTTCGCCTTCTCTCGCCTCAATACGAGCACCTCACAAAAGCACAAAGCTGTTGCCGAAACTTTCGATTGACCGCCAATCGTTCGTCTTCCTAATCCATTCAAAGCCGCTTCGCCAATGTAATCGCCCCGTGTCAATATCACTGCTTCGCCTCTTTTCTCTAATCCTAGCTCGTCGCCTTCCCAACACTCGACCTCACCTTCGGAGATAAAGTATAAATTCTTCGCCGTTTCGTTGTATCGAATGAAAACTTCTCCTGGCGCTAAATGCTTCATTTCCAACTGTTTTAAAATTGCTACTTTTAAAGAATTCGAACATCCTTTCAACAACTCTCCATTCGTGACACTCGGGTTTATTTTCAATAATATTTCTCCTTTCAACGACTTTGGCACTTCCTCTAAAATCGCATTATCCGCGGTGAGTTTGGAGAAATGGTCTCCGTTTCTTAAATGTTCGTAAAAATCAATTATATCATTCGATAATTGATCCGGTAATTTCTTTCTCTTGATGAATTCATTCACGTGATCGATTCGACTCTTATACAGTCTCCTTTGTCGACCAAACGTGTCATGGTAAATATTCGTCGCCGATGTGAGCGAAAACAAAACGACGACTGCTCCGGTACACGCAAAGAATAACGTCGTCCAGCGTTCTAAATTCGATTCTGGTTTAAAGTTCATATCGATGGTAAACATGACCATAACTGCGTGATACAAGGACAAAGAATATTCCGTGTATGGATCACTCATTAACTCGCCTTCCCATATGCCTTTCTGTTTGGCGACTTCGAACCAGGCGTGGTCTTCCACCCCGTCTATTTTCACGACAAAAAAAAACACACAGGCGAACCAGTGTGCATACACAAGTGTCATCAAAACATAGCCTAAGATATCCAACAATGCGTATCTAATTTGTGGCATTCCGTCCCATCGATTGTTAAACGCTCGGTGGACTCGGTGCACTCGTAACACTGACAACATCTTCATCAGTTTAAACATACGTAAAAGCTTCGTTAACCGTAAAGCGGACACGCTGTCGGTCACTGAAGATTCTCTAAAGATTAAATCTAATGGAATTGACGATATGACATCAATTGAGAACCAGCTCGTGATGTATCGATCCGATATTCGTTGTCTGTCCATGACTAAGTTGTTCCCCGCATCATAAAATCCCGTGTTGAAATTCACGAATATATCGACGATAAACACGACGTCCACGACTCGATACATCAACTCGTGAAACGCGCCCATTTCCACGTTAAAGGCCAAGTGAAACGGACAGAAAACGGCATTGTATATCACCGCTATGGCTAAGAAAGCGTCCCATATTCTCTTCCCTTGCGCCAAGGGGTGAATAGTCGTTCCCAAATCCACTCTCTTTCTTCGACCAAGTCGGAAAGGCGTTAAGAAGGTTGATTTCTTCGCGTCGAGGAGACCGCTGCTCTTTCTCGGAGAAGAGAGCATTTTCAGGGAAGGAGGATTTGAGGGAGGATGATCTTTCATCTCTCTCTCTCTCTTTTGTTCTTCTTCTTCTTCTTCTTCTTCTTCTTAGACGCCGCGAGAATAATAAAAATATTTAGTATTATTGCATTTGAACGAACGAATAAAACTCGAGGACGAGGAGGAGGAGGACGAGGAGGAGGAGGAGGACTTTCAAGTCAATCGATCCATCAAGTCCTGATGACAAAAATTAAAATTTTCACACGGAATTTTTTTTAGTCGTCAGAGTGGTAGTTTTTCTTCTTTTATTTTCGACGAACGAATCTCCAATCATAGCGACCACCACGCGAAAAGAAGAAGACGAAGGAAGGAAGGGACAGAAGAACGGCGGGACGAGGACCGGCGAAAGCGTCGACCCAGTGACGAGCGGGAACATGTCGAACAAACGAGGCCCGGCGGAACCGCCTTCTTTTCTCCAAGAGGTTGCTTTTCTCGCCGTCTCCGCTCTGTTTAGTTGTTTAGTCCTTTCTTTTGGGTTGAAACGTTTAGACCCGAACAGACAAACCTCGAAAGCCGCGGAACAGAGGAAGAAAGAAATCGCGAAACGTTTAGGACGCCCTAAATTAGTCACTAACGTCTACGAAGACGCGATCGCGAGCGATGTGGCGAACCCGGACCATATTAACGTGACTTTCAACTCCATCGGTGGTTTAGAAGACACGAAAGAAGCCTTGCAGGAACTCGTGATATTGCCGTTAGTGAGACCAGAGTTGTTCTCGAAATCGAATTTGTTGAAGCCAGCGAAAGGAGTGTTGTTATACGGACCTCCCGGGACTGGGAAGACGTTATTAGCCAAAGCGTTGGCGAAAGAGTCGCAAGCTTGCTTCATAAATGTGCGAACAAGCACGTTGCAATCAAAGTGGTTCGGCGACGCACAGAAGCTCGTCACCGCGGTGTTTACTTTAGCGTGGAAATTACAGCCATCGATCATCTTCATCGATGAGATTGATTCTTTTCTGGGAACGAGGAAAAACAGCGAACACGAGGCGGTGACGCAAATGAAGACGGAGTTTATGACATTGTGGGACGGTTTTAACACGGACTCCAATGCGCGAGTGATGGTGTTAGCGGCGACAAATCGACCCTGGGACGTGGACGAGGCTATTCTGAGACGGTTACCGCGATCATTCGAGGTTGGTTTGCCGAATAAAGAGCAAAGGGCGAAGATTTTAGGCGTCACCTTGCAACACGAAAAGTTAGAGAAGGGGTTCTTTCTGAATGAAGCGAGCGCTCCGATTTGGCAAATCGCTGAAAGAACGAAAGGGTATTCCGGATCTGATTTGCAAGAACTGTGTAAACAAGCGGCGTATGGACCAGTCAGAGATTTGTTGAGAAGCGAAATGAGAGGAGAAAATACCGGAGGCGGGTGTAGAGCGCTTATGATGAAAGATTTCGATGAAATTCTGAAAACATCCAATACAAGTGCGCACGCTGCAAGTAGCTATCAGTTTGCAGACGAGATGAGGAAGAATACTAGAAGTATGAATGTTCGAGAAGGATATCAAGATCCAGAGGAGTTAGAAAAAGCACAGGCAATGATGCAACAGATGATGGCTGGTTTGTTCCAAGCTGCTCAGAACGAATCGTCTCGGTCCGGTTCTCCTGGTGTGCTGCCCAAAGACCTCGACTGAAGAAACAGGAGTTTGCGGAAAAGAAAAAAACAAAAAAAGTTTTAGTCACATCTCTAAGGTAAATTGCAAATAACCACGAACTACGCGTTGAAGACAAGTAACACTAGATCAGTAAGCACCATTCCGCCAGTTTGAACGCGTTTGGACGGGTTAATACGTGCAATCTCATTCATTTGTTTTTTTCCAGCTAATGAAGTAAAACATAAAAATATTCATTAAAAGCTTTTGTAATCTTTCTAATCATAAATTTCCCCAAAAAAGTTGGCTTAACAAGATCAAATAAAATTTTGCACTACGTTAACATCATTAAACTAATATAAAAACGTTTGTTCATTGGGAAATTCTGAAAAAAAAATATAAATTAATTAATTCCAATTATATTAAATTGTCTGGATTTCTTGAAGATGAACCATATCTTTAAAAGATGTATAAGATAAATATATAAATATATATTTTCATATGTATAATACACAATTTTAAGTAAAACAGTAAATGAATTGATTATTTTTGAAAGTCCATTAAATTTTAATTACCGAATAAAACTATAAAATATTTATTTGGGATAATATTGCAGGAATTTATCATAATTATTCACAATACACGCATAAGAATTATTGATTACAATATTACAATA
>Ga0310343_10000439_pt1 | contig 19751 bp, 57 predicted proteins | sample HC15DNA2025_MG_FD_203519 | JGI IMG/M metagenome (GOLD analysis project Ga0310343, IMG submission 203519) | Marine microbial communities from station ALOHA, North Pacific Subtropical Gyre - HC15-DNA-20-25_MG | ecosystem: Environmental > Aquatic > Marine > Oceanic | place: Pacific Ocean: North... | reverse complement strand
CATAATGAATTACCGCATGAGGAAATAAAGTAAAATGATTGAAAGCTCAAACACATATCCAGATCTAGTTTGGACAGTAAATGCACTCCGTTCTGACGGAAAGACAGAAGTAATTCGTGTATGTAAAAATTGTTGTGATGCTGACGAAGCGATACAAAATGAACCAAACAAATACTATAAGTCAGGACCAATCCCTCTTTCTTAATGAATCATTCTGTAATCGATTACATGATCTTCGTCTACTCGACTGTAGAAAAGAAAGAGGCAACGTATGTGCCACGCTTTTCTACTATCGATGAAGCAAGCAACTTTGCAAACTTATTAAGAGCTACACTTCCCAGACATGGCTTTGTCATCAGTGAGCCTTATCCTATTGTCAGCGATTCCTTAGAAAAGGAATTCAAAGAACGATGTGATACTCCTGCCGATATATTAGGCAGACTAGACGAGCTATGATAAAACTATTGTGTTAACTTAAGAACAGAATACATTTTTTCTGTGGCAAAAGTTATCAGTGTAAGCGTACCAGATGAGTTGTACGCTCGTTGGGAAGAATCAGATTTAGATATTAGTCCTTCTTCTCTATTCCAAACAGCTTTGGAAACTCAGCTAGGTGCAAAGAATCAACTAGTAATGTACTGGAGTGATCGTGCTCTTGACACTGAAAAGAAATTAAACACAATCAAAAAGATCCTTGAACAGGACAGTAAAACAATCAAACGATTCCAATTGTTTGAGAAAGCTATCACCCAAGATCCATGAGCTGCAACAGTGAACCTGTTAACTATGTGTTTAACAATGATTTCGTGTTTAATAATTACAGAGAACTCTGTGCCATGTTGAAAGAATTGAAGGAACAAAATCTTGTCAGATATGATATGTCTCTTACTGAATTTTCAGAAGAATGTTTTAGCTTGGGGTTGAATGAATACCGAAAGAAGTTATATTACTACAGTACTGATTTTCGCTAACTAATTTAATTACCATGAGTCAAAACGACCAAGTACCTGCTGGTACAGAAAATTATCCTGTCAACAATTACATCCCTAAATCAAATCCAAATAGTAGACCAAAGAAGTTTACTAAGTATGCCTACGTCATAAAGAACCAGGTGGTATGGGACAGGATGCGTAAAAAGTATGTGGTTCTGGAAGGCAAAGGTCAACCAGAAACACAACCAATACCATTGCTTCATAAGGATAATCGAAAAGCTTATGAAGATGCATGTGATGTTTGTGGCTGGAATTTTAAAAATAAGGAAGCCAGAACATTGTATGTGACTGATGGTACTTACATTAGTCCAACTGCAATTAAACGAATGAGGGAACTACCATGACCGATTGGTTAGAACAAAGTCTTATCGACATAGGACTAGGCTATAAAGAATCTTATGACAGATATGTATCATATGGTTTGACAGCTAGATCTTATACCAAACAGAAATACAGAAAGAAGTATTACTCTTGGCTACAAGTTGGAAAAGAATTAAAGGGAGGAGTCTTTGAAGAAGGCTCCTTTTCTACATGGCCAAAGCGTTTGTTAAAAAGTAAAACAAACCAAAAGAATCAAGCAGAAAAAGAAGCAATGAAACATTTTTCTGTTTATCACATCAATAAATACAGGACTCTTTGCACAGAACAAGAAGAGATACCTGTTAAACACAGACAAAAAAAGAGCCAGGCTACCACCCCTGACTCTTAGTTGTGTACCACTGTACTGTCCTTTGCACATGGAAACTAACTCATTATCAACTTCTCCTCATCCAAAAGAAGCTATTAGTTCCTTATAAATAGTAGTATCAAAATACTCTTTTTGTAAAGTTTGTGTATTTCAACAAATAACTTGAAACCTCCACCATACTTGGTAGTCTTTCCCTTAGATCTATCTTCCAAACACTATGGGTAGTGCTTTAAAGCGTGAGTTTAAAGTTGGTGATGAAGTTTGCCACACAAATAAGTTCAGTACTGGAAACAACTTCCAAAGAAGAAGACAGGGTGTAGTTCTCGCACTTGAGAAACGCCCTGTCAAAGGTGGTAAATTAAGGAGCTACGTTAAGGTTCTATGGAACACTAGTAGCGTACCTTGTTATCATGCATCCCATGCTCTTTTATTATTAAAAGAAAGAGAAGATGCAATAGAAGAAGCGAGTAAGTTAATTGCTAACTAGCTTGCGACTTTCTGTGGATGATACTCTTGTGATCTGTAACTTAGTTTTACATCACTATCATCTATGTTTCTTGACCATGTAGCTACTGCTTCCTTATTCTTGGCAGGATCATAACTGCAGCCTCTGTAAGTTAATCTTGTCATAATACTCCTTTCGTATCTCTTACTACAAAATAGTAGGAGATTTTTTTATTTAATGTAGTTTACCGTGATACAAAAGTGTATTAATTACTACATTTTAATCTTTGCTTAATCATTCCTATGAAGTATGAAACCTACGAAAAGATCTGTGATAAACACAAGATCAATCCCCATCAAGTTATTGCTGATGGGAACATCCGAGAAATTTTAGAGCGTGATAAAGATCATGATCTTGAATATCATGAGATTTTATTAGACAATTACTTCACAGTTTATTACTGGGAAGGAAAAGTTGCGGACATTTAATTATGAAACTATCTGATAAACAAAAGGAACTATTAATTGATTTAATTGATGGTTATTTTTATCCAAGAGATTTAATTAATGACTATGAAAAATTCTTAGAAATAAGAAAAGTTTTAGAACCTCATGATCGTTGGATAGATAACTTTCAACATGAATACTATGAACACCCTGATTTAAATCATGGAACTAACTAAAGAAGAACTGAAAAAGGTGATTGGTTGGCTTGATCATTATTATGATCGAACATATGGGTCACATGATTCTCCCATGAATCTTGATGATCTACCTGCAATCAATAACAAATTCAAAACCTATCTCAAAGGAGGAGAAACTAATGACTGAGAAATTACCAGTATGGAAAATTTATAGAAGCCACTTCATTTCATGGAGATATGAAGGCTGCTCTGACGATATAGAAGATCTTGATTTTTCAAGTGAAATTATCGAGAGCTTGAAAAAATATGGTAAGTATGAGTTCACACTAACTGCAGACAACATCATCCATGAACTAGGTTATATGCCTTGTGATCTCATAGAAAATTTAGAAGAAGTATCTCCTGAAATTGAAGATGATGAAGTTTTTCCTGTAGGTGAAGAGTTTGAGGTGGAATGGCTATGAATGAATACAATTTTACTGTCCAACAAGAAGGATACATTTTTGTTGAAGCTGACTCTTTAGAAGAAGCTGAAGCAAAATTACAAGAATACATACATCACTTTTACGTTAGAACTGAGTATGGCGAACAACCTGCTGATGATAGTTGGCAACTTACTGGTGATGTTGAAATTATTTACGAGGAGAAACAAAATGACTAAACAAAAACTTATCATTGATAGAAAAAGTTTTCTTGAATGGAAATTTTCAGATTCTGATGATTATGATGCTCTAATTTACATTGTTGAAAAACAACTAGAGGAAAAAGATGTAGCCACTGTTAGTTTAGATGATCTAATATCTAATGTTGGTTATGTTCCATCCCATATTATTGAGAATGAACTTCCCCAGGAATTTATTGATGAATATGGAACAGTTGATGAATATGGAGAGTTAGAAGAAATTGAAAGTTTCCCAACACAAGATTGGTATTATGTCGAATGGATTAATACGGAGGATGACTAATGGGAAAAGCAACAGGACAAATGCAAGAACTAACCCAAAAGTATCTTGATGATTACAATACTCTCTACGGTTGGGAGTATAACGAGATGTGTCGTTTCATTGAAAATTTCTCAGAGGAGGAGTTTGTAGAACATTATGAAACATATAACAGACTTTGTGATGATTATAGTACAGAGTTAGTTGATAACTTCGGATCACATTTTGATCAAGATGCATCTCAGTTTGAGAACTTTGAAGATATGTATGAAGGAGAGTATGGACACTCAACGGATTTCGCAGAGTATTGGGTTACTCAAGAAAATGAATCAACAAAGAATCTACCAGACTGGTTAGAGATTGACTATGCAAAAGTGTGGGAGAACAAACTTTCAAAAGATTACTTTGAAATTGATTGTTATGGCGAAAGCACTTATGGTCACATATTTAAAAACAAAACTTACCTTAATGGAGGAAAAAACTAATGGGCTTAGACATGTACTTAGAAGGTTCTTTCTCAAGAAGAGCCTATGCTCGACCAACTGATCAAGATTATATTGACATGCGTGAAGGCAAAGAAGTTACAGTTAAAAAATCACAGGCATTAATAGATGCTCTTGAAGCTACTGGACTTCAAAATGCTCCAATAGAACATGAATGGAATCATTTAACTTATGTCTTTCCTATCTGGACCTGGAGGAAAGCTAACCAGATACACAAATGGTTTGTTGATAACTGCCAAGAAGGTGATGACAACTGCCAGCGTCATTATGTTTCAAGAGAAAATTTAGAAGAATTACTTGAAATTATTAATGAAATTCTTGAGATAAAAGATTCTACTGAAAGAATAACAAAAGCTAAAGAGTTACTGCCTACAGATATTGAAGGTTGTTTCTTTGGCTCAGAAGAATATGACGACTGGTACTTTGAAAATCTTGAAGATACTAAAAAGGTTCTTGATAAGTTATTTGCTTATGAAGAAACTGCAGAAGATGGTCACCACTTCGATAACTTTTATTATCAATCATCCTGGTAAAAAATTATGCCACAAATTAATCTAACAATTGAAGAGCATCAAGCTTTATCTAATCTTGTTTCTTATGCTTACGCAGATAACTATAGAAACAATTTAATGGACACAGATACATTCGATTCAATGTCCGATAAAGTTTATGACGCAGTAAACAATTTATTAGTGGAGGATTTCTAATGAGTCACCCTGTTAACGATGAGCTTCTTCAAAATCTTTATGATGAAGTTTGGGAAGAATACAGAAAAGAAAACAACTTGACAGAAGATCAGTTGTATACACGAGAGCAAAATTCTGAAACTGGTATATTACCAGAGATTGAAGCAGAAGCACTTAAAAGATTTGAGGAACTATCACAATGACAACTTACATCATTAAAGAATCATGTGTTTTAATTCGACGATACACAGTTGAAGCTGACTCTAAAGAGGAAGCTAGATCAAAACATGATCAAGGACTATCAACTACTGATAGTTATTACGATGAGGATGCTGATGGCTCTTATCAAATTGAAGAAATAGTACAGGAGGAATCCAATGCCTAATCATTGCTTTAATAGAGTAGAATTCTACTCAAATGATAAAGAAGAAGAAATCAAAAAACTTCATGACATCTTTTCTATAGATGTAGAAGCTGAAGATGAAGAAAGAACAATCTTTGGTCAGTTTATACCAGAACCAAATTGGCCTACTACACCTCTAGCTGAGGAAGATGTTAGCTACTGGCTTCATGATAAACGAGGTGAAGTTAATGAACTACCTGTACCTGGAACACATAACCGAGGACCTCATTTTAAATCTACAGGTCATGGTGATGACAGGTGGTATGACTGGAGACTTAAACATTGGGATACCAAATGGGATTGCTATGACTTAGGAATGTCTGATCATGATCTTCCACATGGTTTCGAAGTACAATTCAATACTGCATGGGCTCCACCTCAAGGAATCTGTACAGCTATAAGAGAACAGTATCCTGACATAGATATCCAATGGTTCTATGATGAACCAGGTGAAGGTATTGCTGGTTATCTATAGACCAAGAGTAAAATGATTACATATCGAAGTATATGTAATGGGTAAGAAATTAGTAAGAGCGAAAAAGTTATATTATTTAATTCTTGATGATGAATCTAAGTATTGTTTATTAAAGTTAGATATAGCTTCTAAAGACTATGTAGAACTTGATCATGACTTAGATCTCTTTGCACTTAGCAGACTTTTATTTCAACAGGACAATGACAGCTACCACAAAATCCCAAACAAAAAAGAGTAAGCTCGACAGACTACCAGAAGATATGCAAAATCTTCTGTGTGATGGCATCTCAAAAGCCATGCAAAACTGGGGAGGATTTCTGAAGATGTCTCAGAAATTTACTACCTACAGTTTCAACAACACCATGTTGATCTGGATGCAGCAACTACAACGTGAGTTAGAACCCAGCTCACAGGTTGCAGGTTACAAATCTTGGCAAACTAAATTCAAACGTCAAGTCAAAAAGGGTGCCAAGTGTTACAGAATACTTGCACCTAGACCCATAAATAAGATGGGTGAAGATGGTAAACCTATCCTCAATAAAGATGGTAAACCAATGATCAACTTCATGATGTTCGTCGGTGTAAAAGTATTTGACTATCGTGATACAGAAGGCGAACCATTACCAGAAAAACCAGATACATCACACGTTATGAAAAACTTAGAAGGAGATGCAATGCCTGGACTTCTACAGGGTCTGTGCAAGGTTGCAGAGGCTCGTAAAGTGAAGTTACTTCGCAATGTATCTGAAGCAGAAATGGATGGTGCTCATGGTCGTTGTTGGTTCACTGGAGAGAATGGTAAAGCAAGTAAGATCGAACTCAAAGAAGGTCTTAGTATTCTCTCTGAGATACATACCCTTGCACATGAACTTGGTCATGCAATACTCCACAATCGTGATGAGTATTTAGAGCATGACACATCATCTATCAAAGAGTTGGAAGCAGAGTCAGTTGCTATGCTAGTCTGCAACTCTTATGACATCGATACATGTAAATGTAGTTTCGATTACATCATTGGTCACAACACCAGGAACAAAGATGTTCAGGAAAGTATGCTGACTGCTGGTGATCGTATCTACAAAGCTCACAAAGAAATTACAGCTATCGTTGATGAACATCTCAAGGAGGTATCTAAATGACTGAAGAAAATGATTCCTTACATGATGATCAAAGATGGAATTATCTTTGGAACAATCCTGACTTAAATAAACGTAAAGCTTTCAGACTATGGAATACTAATCCAAGTTCTTTAACAGAACAACAACGATTATTAGTTAAAAAATTATTCAAATGAATTACTCAGACAAAATTAAATTTGATCATTGGATAGAGTCTTGTCCAATAGATGATGTTCAAGTACAACCTACAACCAGTATGGTTCGTAATGATAATGGTAAATGGTCTTACCTTGTCAAAGTGTTTCTAACTATTGATAAAGAAGACTGGGATAACAATACACCTGAAGAGGAGGTATCCAAATGAAAATAGAAGATCTAACTTATCAAGATATTCGTGAAGCATCATCTAATTATCTAAGATCACTTTTAAAAGAAGATATTGATGTTGAATTGCATGATATGGTAACAAAAGAATTATTTGAAGTTAGAGAACAAAGGAGACCTATCAATTGATGAATATAAAAGATCAACTAACTCCTGAAGAATATAAACGTGTCATACATGTGCTCACTCCTTTTACGTTAGGAAGAAGAGTTGATGATCAACATCATTTCAGGACAATAAGGGCTAAACTAAAAAGGCAGTTAGCATCTCTTGAAAACAATGGTTGGTATTCAAAATGAGTGGTGATCCGGAACCGAAAGATGAACCAAAGATCTTTTATTCTGAAGAGATTACAGTTACAAAGTTAATTGCTTTGAAACATCAGAAAGATCCTGTAGATAATTACTTTGATTGTGTTTCCTCATGTGACACAGACAATAAAGAATGTCATGATGAATGTATAGAGGAACTTAAGAAAAATGATACTGGTGATTAAAGGGGCTCCTACTCTCGAAGGAATAGGAGCAAGTTGCCAGCCATGAGAAACAGCAAAAATCATGACTCCCTTCCGGATGGAAAAAACTGACGCTGTTCTTCTTCATTTTCTCCATACTATAATAAAGTTAAACACCCTCTCCTCCCATGTCAAATGAAAACATTATCACTTCTAAAATTACATACAGTCAGCTGTGATTCCGGTAACCTCGTTATTATTGATCCGTGTTATCTCAAAAATTCGGATAATGTTAATAGCCTTATTGACTGTGGGCTTGCCACTTCTATTAATACTGAAATAGGTGATGGAGAATTTACTGTTGAAAAGAAAAGAGATAGACGTGGTAATCTTCAACAGATAATAATAAATATTCAATGAAAAAACATCAGATTAAATCTGGTTGGTATTATATCTTTTGGGGAATCATGTCAGTAAGTGTATTTGCAGGACAACTTTATGTAGGAAATGGGTATCGTCAGTTAAGTAATTCAATAGATCAAATCAAAATTATTCTTTTGGAACAAAAGTAAAACAATCAAAGTATGCTCCAGGATGTATAGGTTCTAAAAGATTCTTAGGAGTTACACCAATAATCTCAGCCTTATTCCAGATAGTATCATCTGGATAAGGTGGTCTTGTCCAGTAAAATTCTAATTTCTTTTCATCATATAACCAATCACAATGATATCTTCTCCAGTATTGGAAAGCTCTGAACTGTTGTTCAGGTTTACCACTGGTGCAATCAAATGTTATTGAATCACCTGGTTCGATGTTCCATCTTAGTTTCAACACTGTTCTCCATCCTTCTGCTATTGCTCGCAGACCAATATCGCCTGTAAATTTTTTATTTAAACTACGGGCACGTTTGTTCTTACGCTTGTGATACCAGTCATTTATCTGTCTATTTGATTTACCTACAGCAAATCCTATATTCCATGCCCAGAATCCATTATCTAACTTAGACCAGGGATCAAGTATCACTTTGCATAGATGCCCCTTGATTTTAAATGTATTGCTGATACTCTTACGTCGTATTCTTTTTGACATTAAATGGAAGAATTAATGATGATGATTCAAAAGGACCCAGAACTCTGGGATCTGATTGAAAAAATAAAAGATCAAGATGCAACTCTTGAATTCTTTTTAGATGATGTAGCTGAAATGTTTGCTATTGAATTTAGAACTCTGGATACCAGTGATCTAGATGACAAATTAGATCAGCTCTTTGGTGGCTTACCTCCTAAAGCAATGTTACTTGCAATGCCTCTGCTTCATGTTGCTTTAGAAAAGTATATAAAGACAAAGACAGGGAGGTAGTAAACAAATGCAAAGAGGTTATGCAATTTGCACCACTGATCTTGCCCGAATACTAACAATTGCTCCATGTAAAACAAAGTTTATCTTTGTACGAATTACTAGTGGTCAAGTTCTTACAGATGCTATATGCTTTACTGACATATCAAATGCTAAGACAATTGAATCAAGAGCAAAGAAAAAGTTTGAGGACATGCCAGAAACAAGAATTGTTAATGTTGCACTCCTTTATAACAGAATCGATAAACAAAATGGATTATCTAATCTTTGACTTAGAAACAAATGGATTACTGGCTGATGTAAATACAATACATTCACTGGTAATTAAGAATGTAAATACTCAACAGGTAATAAGTTGTGCCGATCAAGATGGTTACACATCTATTGATGAAGGTATAGAACTTTTAATGAATGCTGATGCATTAATCGGACACAATATTATAAAATATGACCTACCAGTATTGAGAAAACTCTATTCTCATTTTGATACAAGTAAGAATTGCATAATTCTAGACACCTTAGTGATGTCCAGGCTATGGGCTCCAGAGTTAGACAGCCTAGATTACTCCAGGTGGTTACATATTGAGCCTAAATATAAAGGAAGACACTCTCTTGCAGCCTGGGGTGAACGTCTTGGAGTTAAAAAGATTAAGTTCAAAGAGGAACAACAAGCTGAAGTAAAAGATGTATGGGATAAGTGGTCAGAATCTATGCAAGTTTACTGCGAACAAGACGTAACAGTATCGGAAGCTCTCTACAAATATTTTCTTGCTCAAAAGATGGACAAAAGATCTCTAACTCTTGAGCATGAATTTGCTATTGTTATGTCTTATCAGGAAGCATTTGGATTTCCCTTCAACAAACCAGCTGCCTTTGCATTATTAAATGAATTAAAAGCAAAACAAACTGACATAGCTGATCAACTACAGGAAACTTTCCCACCCATCGAAGAAGAAAGATGGTCTGAAAAAACTGGTAAGAAATTAAAAACAAAAGTTACTACATTTAATCCAGCATCAAGATTACAAACCTCTCAAAGATTAAAAGAAAAATATCCAGAGATTACATTTGAAACTACAGAAAAAGGATCTCCCAAAGTTGATGATGATGTTTTAGGAAAACTAGGTAATAAATATCCAGAAGCTAAACTATTAGCAGAGTACCAGGTACTTAATAAACGATTAGGTCAGCTCTCTGATGGTAAAGAAGCCTGGCTTAAACATTGTGATAGATTCGGAGATGGAAAAATTCATGGTGAGATTAATACAAATGCCTGTATATCGGGTCGCTGCAGCCATTCTCGGCCCAACCAAGGACAAATTCCGTCAGTGGGACATCCTTACGGTGCTGAGTGTCGTGCTTTATTTTACGCTCCTGAAGGATGGCTACTAGGTGGAGCTGATGCTTCCGGTTTAGAACTACGAGCACTCGGTCATTGGTTAGCTTACTACGATGGTGGTGAGTATGCCGAACTGGTTAGTGATCCTGATAGAGATATTCACTTTCATAATGCCTGCTTGTTCGGTATACACGAAAGAGGTAAAGAGATTCCAAAGCTCACCAGAGATTTAAGCAAGCGTTTAATCTATTGTGTACTTTATGGTGGTGGTGCAAAGAAGACAGGTTCTATCATTGCACCTAAAGAAAGTGAACATAAACAATATGAAAAAGGTAAACAAACTATTGATACTTTCTATCAGAACTTACCAGCTATCAAGAAGTTAAAAGATCAGGTTGAATCAACTCTAAGTAATCGTGACTATTTAATAGGTATAGATGGTAGACATCTACAAATCAGATCAAAGCATTCTGCATTGAATCAACTCCTGCAATCAACAGGAGCAATCACAGTTAAGAAAGCTACTACTATTCTTTATGATGATATGACTGATAAAGGATTAAAGTTTTTCAAAGACTGGGGATTTGTAGCTCATGTACATGATGAATATCAATGTCTATTACGTCCGGAATATACAGATCTGTTTCAGGAACTTGCGATAGATTCATTCCGCAAGTCAGGAGAATATTTTAAATTAAAGTGTCCTCTTACAGGTGAAGCAAAGATTGGTAAGAACTGGTGTGAAACACACTAGTTAAGGATAAAGACTCTTGATTTTATCTTGACGTTCTTGTTCCTTTCTTTTTTTCTCATCTTCTCTTTGTTTTACATAATCAATCAATGGCCAGCGGTTTATTTTCAACGCATGACCCATTGAAACACGATTCGGTAGTAACAATTTGTTAAAAAATGAGAGTTTCATTATATATGTCAGCCTTTATTGACATTCTAGTCCTACTGAATAGAGTATTGAAAACATTTAATCATTATGGAACCAGTAAAAGCAGTCGAACCCATCACAGAAAAGGATGAGATTCAAAAGTTCCAGGAACTAAAAGAACAAGTTTTCAAAGAATATGCTGACTATTCTTTAAACAAGCTCTATAATTTCAATGAGCTGTTGATTACTACTATTCATCAGCTTCAATTCAAACAGATGGCTATGCAAGAATTGATTACTCATCGTCTTGATAACATCTGTCCTAAAGAAACAACTAACTAATTATGAACACTGCAAAAGTTTGTGCTAAATATGTAGGCGAAGGAACTACAGAACATGGCATACGTTTCACCGAAGTAACTGTATCTGCAGTTGGTAAAGGTGAAGATATAAAATTAAGAGTACTCTCCACCAAAGCAGGTGGAGATACATTAGGTTCCTGTAGTAAAGGAGCTAACTTAATTATTGTTGGACGCTTGTATAGAAACAGAGCAGTCCAGAGTGATTATAATTACTATGTAGTACCTACTCAAAGAATAGAAGTAGTACCTTGTCCTGTACCTTTAAATACTGTGACCATAGCTGGAGCTTACTGGTTAAATGATAATGACAAGAAGCTCAATCAGGATGATCAGAGACATACCTTTACTATATTGACCAGTACTCCTGCCAATCAATTACTAAATCATGAGTATGATGACACTCTAAGCTTCTCTATTACTTCATGGAGCTATGATGCTCAGAGAATATTACAGACAGCTCACATAGGTCGTCAAATGATTATTGAGGGTTATCTACGTTCTTATACTCCAGCTGGAAAAGATACTGGATACATTTCTATAAATGTAAGATCTGGAATAGTTGAGATGTTTGGTAGTAAGGAAAGAAAAAAAGAAAATAAGATTGATAATAAATCTGACTCCGCTTCAAAGGTTGTAATTCAAGACGAAACCAAAGCAGAAGAGTTACCTATCTAATCTACAGGTCCTGAGATGACCTTCATAAAAGCATCATGTTCACAACGTAATTAATTGTTTTATGTCTGTACTTAACCGTTATTCAAACGCTGAAAAGTATCAAGGTGTCCTTCGGGACTTCTGCAATTGTCAGATTCTAAATGACAAAGGCAAACCAGGTCTCTTCCTGAAAGATGAGATCCTAACTCGTATTGGTTGGACAGGTAAAGTTTCTGACTTTACTGGTGCCGAAGAATATGAGCACATGTACAACAATGGTGACCGCAACAAAGGAATCTATTTCAAGAGTCCTCGTATGATGGTTCTCCACTGTGGTTTTCCTAAAGACACAACCTTTATTGAGAATAGTAATAAAGGTCAGATAGAAGGTATGTATCCTCGTGATTCACATCTCTATGATGAGTGGGAACAAGCTAACCCAGGAAAGCCTTGTCCATTCAAACGTCGTCGTCTCATCCTAATCTTTTTAGTTAATAAAGATGGGGTCGCCCAGCACAAGAAACCATTACTACTATCCGTACATGGTGGTGCTTCTAAATTATTCACAGAAGCTTACAGTAACTTCATTGAAGAACTAGAATCAGCTTTTGCTGAGTATCAAGGCTCCAAAGGTGGTACAGGATTTGATCCTAAACAATCTGCTGCTGCAATCTTTACTCCTACATTTGATGTTCAGATGTATGGTGAAGAACGCAAGAGCCCTATCGCTTTTCCTAAGTCATGGATAAAGCCAACAGTTTCTAAGATCGAAGACTTCTTCCCTAAAACAGATGAAGATATTAATTTCTTAGAAGAAGTATGGGAAACAATTCCACCAACTGTATATGCAAAGAGTTTCTTTGATCAGTGTGCAAAAGAGATTGGATTTCATTCAATCAAGGAAGGTGTTAGTTTAGATGCTATTCCTTCTTACACAACAGAGAAAGCACCAGCTCTTCTATCAGCTAAAGATTCTGATACAGGTGAAGTTAAGTTCTAACTTCTGTTTACATATACACAGCCGGGCATTGCTCGGCTTTTTTTAATGGAGATTTTTATGTCTAAAGTATCAGGAAAACTTTGTATTAAATTCGAAGTTGATACAAAGAAATTCAAACGTGACCATATTAGTTTTCTTTATAACGTAGCTGATGGAGTCATCAAAGATTGGGATGAATACTACGAAGGTATTCATCTCAGTATCGGAGAAGATGATTATGTGGAGGTTGACTAATGACTAAGTACATTGTTGCTACACATTCAATTACATATAAATATGTTCAAGCTGATTCACCAGAACAAGCAAAAGAAATTGCTTTATGTGCAGATGTAAATGAGCTTGAAGAGTATGTAGAAGTAGAAGAAGATGAGGAGGATTGGGTATGAAACATTATTTAATTATTGGTCATGCTGCATTTTATGAAGAAGAATGGCGACACATGAAGTTCGATGATGAACAACCAACTAAACGTCTAAAAAAGGAATTTATTAAACAATGCCGTAAAGATGGTGGTTGGGATAAAGATAAAGAAATCTATGTAGATTTCATTCTTGAATCTGATAGTCTTATCCACGTTAATTATGGCTAAAATTATAAATTCAATAGCTGATCTTTCCAGTTATTACTTCTCAAGTGAAGAAGAATATGAAAGAGTAAGAAACTTAAACAGCGACGAACTAAAACTCTGGTTAATTAAAAAAGTACTAGAGGATGATATTGAAGTTGTATTATTTTTCCAGGAGGAATGTGATGACTAACTATCAATGTAAAAAACTCGATCCTCTTGTAACAGGAGACATAGGTTCATTCTGTGTTGAATGTCTACAAGATACCAACTTCAGAGATGCTGAAGGTAATCAGACATTCAGATTCGTTAATCGCATACCAGCTGATAGAGATGTGTATAACGAAGAAGGTGAAGTCATAGGCAACAGAGAAGGTTGGTTATGTGCAGATTGTAATTGGTTGGAATGTGATCGTTGCGATGAAAAGATTTATTGTGACGAAGACTGCACACCTTACGATGTGTACCAAGATCATGAACCAGCAGAGTTTTCTGATGGTGCATACCGAGTCCACTACGAATGTCTAACTGACAAAGAAAAACAAATCATGGAGGCTAACAATCAATGAACAAATCTTGGATAATCACAGAAAAATATGTTGGCTGGGGTACAGCCAATGTCATAGCTAAAACAAAAGAAGAAGCTATGAAAAAGTATGAAGATGGTGATTATTTAGATTATGAACATGATCTAGATAATGCTCAAGATTATGAGTTCTTTTCTATTGAAGAGGATCATGAAGCAGTACTTTCACCATCACTACAAAAGGAGGATGACCAATGACACATTACAAAGTCGAAGTCATTCAAAAACATATTGAAACTTATGTTGTTGAAGCTAACTCCAAACAAGAAGCTGAGAAACTTACCTATGAAGGTATGCATGATTGGCTAGATCCAAGTTCATCTAAATACATGGACACAAAAGTAAAAAACATTGAGGTAATCAAATGAACAACGAAATGATCGAACTAACTTCTCAACTTCTTAGAGATCACATAGAAGAATTGATGAAAGGTGATTGGGAAAAAGTTAGAGATGAAGTGGCTTTATGTCATGGAGCTCTATATGAATTACATGGACAGAGGATTGACTAATGAAATTCAATGTAACCGAAATCAAATTTGATTTTGATGATGGGGATTTTGATGACCCTATCACATTTGAAGAACAGGTGCAGATTACACACGATAATCTAGGTGTCTGGGAAGCAGATGATGAAGAAGATCTTGTAGAAGAGATCACTTGTGCATCTGGTTGGTGCATTAAAAATATTGATTACGAGGTACAACTCAAATGAGTTTTAAACTATTAAGTTATGTTCGCCACAAAGAACAAGGTATTGAAGGATTAGTTATTAGTCCTTCAAATCATCAAAGTTCTCATGTCACTATTTATGATCCAGAATGTCTTAATGATGATGACAATCCAGAAGATTCTTATGGTCCTGGAAGTGCCTTAGAATTTCGTGCTAATGAATTAGAAGAAATTAAAAATCCTTCTAGTGAATTAGTAGATCAATGTAAGGATGTTATTAAATTATTCAAGGAGGTAATCGAATGAGTTATGACTCAGAACATTACTATGCAGTTCAAACATTCCTTGAAGATGATGAACTTTGCAAAATCTGGAACATTATCGAAATCGCTATGAACAGAGAAGGTTATGATGTGTCTAACTCAGAACTTTCAATGAGACTATACGATAGTGAGCTAGAAAAAAACATTGAACATGACATGGAGAACTTACTATGATTCCACTACTTAAATTTTCTAAAAACAATGGTAAGTTAAGCAACAGACTTATCTTCTCCATTCCAGCAGGGTACACCTGTCCCCATGCTGGTAAATGTCATACTTTTGCTGACCGAACTACTGGTGAAATTAGAGACAATCCTCATGGTTGTAGTAAGTCACCAGAGTATCGTTGCTTTGCTGCTATGGCAGAAGCTAGATTCCCTACTGTACGTAAATCCAGATGGCATAACTTTGACCAGCTCAAAGCAGCCAGGAATATCTATGTAGATCAGCATCCGGAGAGTCCAGGTAATCATCATCTAGCTATGAAAGATCTGATTATGGCTTCACTAGATGCTCAACCTCACAGAGATATGGTACGCATCCACGAGAGTGGTGATTTCTGGAGTGAAAGTTACATGAAAGCTTGGATGCTTGTAGCAAAAGAACATCCACAAGTTAAGTTCTATGCTTACACAAAGTCATTGACAATGTGGTATCACTTACAGGATGACATCAATAGCAACTTCTATCTCACTGCATCCTACGGAGGTAGTGAAGATCATATGATCAAACAGTTTCCAGATGTTTACAAACGTGTAGCTTATGTGGTTTACACAGAAGAAGAAGCTGCAGATCGTGGACTAGAGATAGATCATGATGACTCACATTGCTTTGGTGACAAGCCATTCGCATTGCTGGTTCATGGCAGTCAACCAGCAGGATCAGATGCCAGTGCTGCTATTCAACAACGTAAAAAAGATGGAGGCTTTGTAGGCTATGCCAAAAAATGATTTGACACCAGAACAGATCGACGATCTCAAAGACTTATATGTTGAGAGATACGTAGATAATATGGACAACAAAGACTTATATAATTATGTCTTTGATGACATGACTGAATATGTCAAGAAATTATCAGACAATGAGTTTCTAAATAGAGCAGAAGATTACTGGGATGATCATTTCCCTGACATCGTTGAAGAAATTAAAGAAATCTAGTAAACTATTTACACCCTTTGTACACAAATGACTACTACTATGATCTTCTTAAATGAAGGTCAAAAGATGATCTATGGTCGTAAAAGAATCATGGATACATTTTACAAAACTCATCCTCTTGGTAAAGATATCCTTGAGGATGAAATCGGAGAAATCACCTTCGATGATGACCACGTTTTATTGAATGTAGAGAACAGACTTCTACGTATCAAAAAATCAGAAGTAATTAAAAACTTCTGGGAACATAGAACTCGCACTCCAAGTTATTTTGATTACAGAATCTGGAGATCAAGACCACAAGAAGGTGGTAAATATATAGGAGTTCCTGTAGCTGCTATTGATCACAATGCTCAGGTAAATAAAATACTTGGTTCAGATATCAAAGTATCTACAGATAAGGATGGTACCAAACGTATTTACTTTGTTACTCCTGTAGACAAAGCTTGTACCTGTGGTTCATTCAATCAGATGAAACAACATGAAAAAGAATTGGCTGCAGAGTTTAGTAAGTACTGCCCTGAGATTGATTTCAAGCCTGTATGTAAACACATTAGATGGTATGAAAATCAATTATTATTACTAGCTGACATACAGTTAGTTAATAACAGATACCCTACCAATCATCCTCGTGTCTGTGTATATCAATATGATCACAGAAGAAGAAAAATTCTGTACAAGATCACTAATAATCGCTATGATTCTAATACGGAATGGGTTCCAAAAGACAGTTGGAAAGAGAAAGATGTTTATGATCCTTCAGGTATGCCAACAGGTAATTGTTGGGAAGTATTAGAAGGAGCTTTATCTCAATCTATTCCATACAAAATTCACCATTATTCTGCTTCTATGGAAGCAATAATGAACCGTTCATCTTATCCAAAATCAAGGTACTAATCATGTCCGACAAAACTTCATTCAGAGAACTATCACAATCAATCCAGCACATCGATATCCTTAGAGATATGCCAGATGTAGCTGAAGATGAAAGAGAAGAGATGCGTCAGTACATCGAAGATCTTACACATCGTAGAGCTGACAAATTAGATAACATAATCTCAATACTAAAAGATTGTGACAGACGTATAGAGGTTCTCGACAGAGAGATGCAGGAGATAAAAGAAGCAAAAGAAAAATGGAAAAAGAATCACAAGATGATTGCTGACATTATCAAGTTCTGCTTCCAGACAAATCTCATAGAATCAAAACTAAATGGTAACAAGTTCCAAGCTACTATTGCCAACAACAGTCCTAAAGTTCAAGAGGAAATGCACCTCTGGGATGATCAGGACAAAGCCAGATATGGTATCACTAAAACAACCACAGTAGTTCGTAACTCAGATGGTACTGTACTTAGTGAAAAGAAAGAAGTCACAGCAGATAAAGATAGATTAAAAATTGATCTACAACAGAAAGTACCTGGTACTCCAGTGTCTGCTCATCTGTTACCAGTTATCAGATTATCTTACAAACGTCGCACGAGGATTAGTTAAATGGATAGACTAAGCATACGAAGAATGACCAAGAAAGAGGTCAATGAATTATTAGGTGAAGCACAATGGGATTCTTGGCAAGTCGCTAAAAATATGCATAGCCAATGTAAGTATCTTTTTAATAATGGTGATCTAGATACTATTATTAAAGCTATGGAATATTGGGTAAAAAATAAAGAAGAAGATAATAAAATGCTACAAAAGAGGAATAAGAAAATATTAGCGACAGCATTATTAATGAGAAAAGTAGATGAAAGTTATAAATAAGTAGTTACATTTAATCTTGATTTCATGACTCCCTCTTGCACATTTGTAAGAGGGAGTTACTCTTTGGAAAATTTTCACAATGAAACTTCGTCCTAAACCAAAGTACCTCCAACTTGAACTCAACTTTAACGAAAATGCTATCTCCATTCAAAAGAAAAATCTTACAGAGAATGGGACTGAATCACGTAGCTTATCACGGAAACAAAAACTGTAATGATGATTGGCTTAATGGATATTTTCAAGCCAAAAAAGATTTAGAGATGCAACTAAATCAGATCAAAATTACTCTTGATGACTTGGATTGATTTTCTGATAAGACTTGTTAGTTTAATGGTGTACGACATTGAACTTTCATGTCAAATAAAAAGTTAAAGTATAAAGGTAACCCTTCCGAGATATTAGATCCTATTGAGTTCGAGGGAGTCACCATTAAAATCCTCAAGCATGGTAACACCGGTCAAATACTATTTCGTTATCCACGAAAGGAGGATGGTGAACCGTGCTGGACCACTGATATAGACAGAGCAAAATCTTCTATTCTTTATTTGAAACAAAATAGAAGAACCATTTTAGAATCGTACACGTAACCAAATTATTATCAGTGAAAACAGAACTCAGTAACACGTTGATGGATGACTTAGCTTGGAGTATATATGAGTATCTCCTTGATGAATCTACTAACTTCCAGGGTGAACATATTGTGCTTTTACCAATCACAGTTATCGCCAGAAAGTTTGACCGTAATCATCGAACAATAAGCAGACGGTTATCTGCTTTACGAGATGAAGGACTTATAAAGACTATTATAAAAAAAGATTACGTTGCTCTGTATCACATCAACGACCAAGAGGACAATGACTGAACCAACCGAAAGAAATTACGAACAGGATATAGCTTACATACTTTCATCATTTACTGATGGTGGTAAATCTTTAAGATCATTCTTTAATCATCCACAAGAACTAGGGATCTGTATTCTTACAGCTGGTCTTCTAGCTAATCCAAAACTCATGCTCTCTCCTGATGATGCAATCAACAGTAGCTTTGAACTCTACAGTAAGATTCAATCAAAGATTGGTCAGTACCAGAACATGTCTTTTGCATCTAACGTAGAAGATTGCTTCAGACATCCAGAGGTTGAAGGTGACTAAGACCTTGCCATAATTCAGTTCCTAGTTACTATCTGGGCAATTGCAATATTACTTTGACTGTAATTACTATTGATGCGGAAGTTTTAGAGAAAGAAATATTAGAATCAAAAGTTTGTACAGCTTACTCTACTAAGAACGACAGTTCTCAGTACGTGGATTACAAATCACAAGGTGATACTAGGTTAACAATAAATGGATCTCGACATTACAAAACACC
>Ga0310343_10000438_pt1 | contig 19764 bp, 13 predicted proteins | sample HC15DNA2025_MG_FD_203519 | JGI IMG/M metagenome (GOLD analysis project Ga0310343, IMG submission 203519) | Marine microbial communities from station ALOHA, North Pacific Subtropical Gyre - HC15-DNA-20-25_MG | ecosystem: Environmental > Aquatic > Marine > Oceanic | place: Pacific Ocean: North... | reverse complement strand
CGAGCCCCCTTTTCCAGATAAAAAACATGGCTGCAGCAGGGCCGTTCAGCTTTTCAACGATCCTAATGGACTTGAAACAGGAGGCTCAACTGCGGTAGTTTTTCGAGCCATGACTCGAACCCATTTTGCAAATCAGACTCTACTCCGGCCATTCATTTTGAATACATTCAGCTATCTGCTTTCAGGGCTGATTCTTTTGATGCCGGCTACGGTCTGCGGCGACGATAGCGAAGATACAGGAGATGAGGACCGCCTTTATACGATCGAAGTCCTTAGACAACTCGCCGACCCGGTTCTCATTCCCCTTAGCAAGAATGAGCTGGGCCAATCAGTGCCAAAACGCGATTGGGAAATTGAGCAAAACAACTATCAAAACTCACCCTTACAGGCCTTTGTGCGCGTTCTTTCCGGTATCGGGCCCTGGTTAGCCTTGGGAACCGACAAGTCGGAGGAAGGCCAATTACGAGCCCAATACATTGAACTCGCTCGCATCGGCATTATTCATTCCACCGATCCCGAGGCGGGTGATTTCATGTTTGGCGAAGCTGCCCGTGACCGCATCGTACACGCACATAATCTGGCCTACCCTCTGGTCGTGGCCCGGCATCAATTATGGGAGCCATTGACCGATTCTCAAAAAGAAAATGTGGTCAACGCTCTTAAAACCCACAGACCGTTTGAGCCCTTTCCAGGCACTTGGCTTTGGTTCTCGGCCATCATCGAAGCGGCCTTATGGGAACTTACCGGCGAGCGTGAGATGGAACACATTGAAAGAGCTGTCGAAAATTATATGGGCTGGTACATAGGGGATGGTTACTACACCAACGGAGCCACCTTTAACTGGGATAACTACAACAGCTATGTCGCTCAACCTCTCATGCTTGAAGTCATTCGCATTTGCAGAGACCAAGGGCATCCGTTAGGTGACCACTTTGAGAAAGTCAAAGCTCGCGCCTTCCGCTATGCTGAAGTGCTCGAACACATGATCTCGCCAGAAGGGACTTTTCCAGTCATCGGTCGATCTTCCACCTACCGCTTCGCCACGCTGCAGCACCTCGGTTATGTCGGGGCCAGAGTCGACTGGCCTGAGGAGTTGGACCCAGGAGCCACCCGCGCGGCCATGACTACAGTGATCCGGCGAATGATCGAAGCTCCAGGTACTTTCGACAGCAACGGCTGGATCCAACCTGGCTATGTGGGCCATCAGCCTTCAGCTCGCGATCGCTACATCAATACTGGCGCGCTTTACAATTGCACCCTGGGGCTCGCTCACCTCGGCATGCCGGCCGATCATCCCTTCTGGACGGCTCCAAGAGCAAAGTGGTTTCAGCAAAGAGTCTGGAGTGGCGAGGATGTCGCCAGCCAAAGAGCTTACCGCGAATAACCATTTGAGAGGGTACCGCCCGCCATGAAACAGGACGATGCCTTGGACTACTCTTTTCGACGCGTCATGCCTCTTCGGGAAATAGATTTCCATTTCGCGGTCCACGCCATCCACTCGCTTTTAAGCGCAGACTTTGCCCTTGGGAACGTCCGCTTGCCGAATGACAGCCTCCAGCTCCTTGATGGAAAGAACGCCATCATCATCTTTATCCGCTTGGGGAAAGCGTTTCAGGAAAACGACCCCGCTCGGGACAACAAATAGAAGGGACGGCCCCTTCTGGGACCGCCCCCACACGTTCACCTTGTTGGCTAAGTTCCACACATGCGAGTGTCACTCCCACAACAAAGGATTGGTTTAGTCATCTGTATCTATGAGTTGTTCCAAACATCTCGTTAGATTAAGTAGCTCAGGTACTCGTGGTAAATAGATAAGTGCTTCTCCCACTTCCTCCCTGAACCAAAGCCATCAAACTCAGTCAGATCTTCCCACTCTTTCGGGAAGCCATCTTCATCTCAACGTTGTAGTGTTCTGAGAGATTCTTAACTGCCTTCTTTTCTATCTCATCATGGGTCTTGGTCCTCTTTACTAACTCAGGACGCAACGAGCCGAATGGGCAGGCGGTCTAAACCGTGAAGTGTGTTGTTGAGTCGCCATTTGGGGTTTCCGACCAATTCGATCCGCTCGACCCGCTCTACCAGCGAGGTCAGTAATACTTCCGCTTCGAGCCGTGCAAGCAGCTGGCCGACACAGATATGAATTCCATGGCCAAAACCCACATGACCCAAAGTTTTGCGGCGAATATCAAATCGATCTGGTTCTTCCCATTGACGTGGATCGCGATTCGCCGAGGCCAGAAACAAGAGTACCTTCTGACCCTCAGATAATTCGACCCCTTCGACTTTGACTGGTCGTGTCGTGGTTCTCATAAAGGTCTGCACAGGTGAAATGAATCGAAGGGTCTCCTCAAAGGCACCTCGCATCAGTTTCGGATTTTTCCGTAGCAACTCCCACTGGTTGGGAGAGCTAGCGAAACAGTAGATCATCGCCCCAAGTCCAAATATCGTGGTATCCAGACCAGCGGTAAGTAGGGACCGTACCAAAAGCCCCGCTTCTTCTTCGGTAACCGTGCCATCGTCCGCTGCTTTGTAAACCTGTTCACCGATACCGCCCGGGACAAGTGCCTGTCGAAGACACTGTTCCGCGATCCACTGGACAACGGGTTGCGCGTTGGCAAAGGATTTTTCGAACAACTCGTTTCGCGGACCGAACGCATTGAATGCCATATCGCCGTATGGAAGGAGATTTTCTCGACCCTCCTCGCGCAATCCAATCGCGTCCGGAAACACACTGAGTGGAAATGCCTCCGCTAGATGGTGAACTCCGTCGCACTCGCCTTTTTCGATGAGTCCGTCGACCATTTCGTCTGCTGTTCGTTTGAAATCATCCCTCAGACTCTCTATGGCTGGCTTTGATAACACTTTCATTAGCACACCATGCGTCCTGGTATGTAGCGGTGGATCTGCCTCGAGGATAATGCTTGGCGGCCGCCAAGGTTCCTCGGTCGCGAAATCGGTCAGCCCAACACCACGGTTCGAACAATAGGTCTCGAAATCACGAAGTGCCATGCGAACCTCTGAATAACGCGCCATGGCCATGAGATTGTATTTGTCGATCCAGACGACTGGACCCGCCTCCCGCAGAGACTCATGGTGCGGGTACGGATCCTCGAGAAACTCTGGCGCAAAGGGATCAATCTCAGTGGACGGGCAATTATCAGGTCTAGGCATGTCGTGTGGATAATAGAATCAATAGCTCCGACATGGTCCAATGAGTCTGATCGCGCGTCAATTCCTTGCGCGGTTCAAAAAATGAGCGAGAAACAAGCGTCATTCCCTGAAAGCGGCAAAGGGGTCAGACGTAGAATATAGAATTTTCTTAGTTTCCTCTGTTCGAAATTGCGCACCCAATCGCTACAAGCATTTATTGATCACATATTCTATTTAAAGTGTCATTCAGGGATGCCCTTTTTCCGTTTGGGTTTTAGATTAGTTCTTCTTGGCATCGCTGCCACTAAACTGCCACTAAAACGGGCAATTTCAAGCTATTTTAGAGAATAATGAGGTAGAAAGAAAATTAAGTATTATCCAGTTAATAATTCTGCAACAGCAATTTACCTATAAAAAATGACTGATAACATAAATCATTAATCAATGACTAGCTTTCATGGATAATGTTAAAAGACAGTCAAAGCGTAGCTCTTCAAGTGCAATCAGGCAGAATCCTCAAATCTACTTGCCCCAAGCCCGATTTGTTTGACCATTGGGTTTCATGTTTCGTCCTAGATTGCGTTTGCTGACAATGATTGCATTTCTAGCCCCCTCGGCTTGCGTTCTTGGCAATAGCTTTCTGGAAGAAACCCAGCGGAAGGCTTCTCAAGGGGATGTGGAAGCCCAGCGAACCTTGGCGTATCTCTACGGATCAGGCAAAGGTGTATCTCGGAATGACAACGAGGCGGGTAGATGGAGAACAGCTGTAGTCAGCCAGGAAGGAAAGCAGATAAAAACGGAACCCCGTAGGCCCGTGACGAATTACCGAAACCCCGCTTTGCCACCTCGTCCTTCGGAAGGTATTCAGGCAAGGCGCCCATCCAATAGCGTATTCGTTTCGGAAGTAGTTTGGCAGCGGACTAGCAAGCACCCCTTCGTCCAAACCGGAAATGCCCTGCTCAGTCCATTTAAGTTCGTCTTCAAGAAATCGCGACGCATGCTGACAAAGATCGCTGGTCGAGCTGCATTGGCCAAAGCAAAAGGGGTTTGAGAAATCCGCTGGAGGAAGAGCTAAACGTTTTTATTATATTTTTGGAAACGAAGGAAAAGCTGGACTAAGTTAGTCGCCTTGGGCGACAGCTCAGTAAATTGCGTTTCTAAATTTGGGTTCGTGTTTAGATCGCGCTTGAGCTTATCGCGTGCCTGATTGCAAAGAGGGAAGATGATTTCGCCTCCAATCGATTAAGTTACCTTCGAACCCGTTTTTCGCCGTTTTATTAATCCGTTGTCGCTGAGAATTTTTAGCTGCTTGGAGACATTGCCCTGAGTCAGTTCGGTTCGATTAACGAGTTCATCGAAGGGCAGAGGCCCTGCTTTTAGTTCGAGCAGGATTGACAAGCGCGTGGCGTCGACGCAGGCAGGTGGCGGCCTGAAGAATACCTCTAACCGCAATAGGTGCGGTCTTGCTTGGCAATGATTGGGGAATTTGGTGGTTGCCGCTTTGGTGTGAACGCACGAATGGGTTCTCCTTGCTCTTCCTTTTAGCGATCGCAAATTTTGGTCAGTGATGAAGTTTTCCGTCTTTACTACTCCGATTCTCCTCATCCTCGCTTCTTACTCATATCCCGATGGATTAGAACTGAATCCGGAAGCACCAACAAAGAAGTACGAGATTGGTTACACTGAATCTTCAATCTTGATAGATGGACGCCTGAATGAAGTAGCCTGGAAGTCGGCCTCAGCCGTAGGGGAGTTTCAATTTCCCTGGTGGACCGAGGGAAAAAAAGAAGGAACGGTTGCCAAAATGCTCTGGGATGATGCTTATTTATATGTCAGTTTTGTCTGCCAGGATGACTATATTTGGGCTGAGCATGAAGAGCGGGACAGTCCGGTGTACCTTGACGATTGCGTTGAGGTATTCATATCTCCGAATCCAGATAGCATAAATCAGTATTACAATGTCGAGATGAACGTCAAAGGAGTGTCTCTCGACTTCTATCATTCAAGCTTAGGTAGCAAAGAGCCTTGGGATCCTCCAATACGTATAGCTACATCAGTCGAGGGCACGCTAAATGACGACTCAGATGTAGATAGATTTTGGATACTAGAGGTAGCGATACCTTTCGAAGGTTATTCACTTATTGCCAAAAACACGCCTCCCGAATCGGGTGATAAATGGCGGCTGAATCTGAATCGTCTGGGCGGTCAGACCAATCCCCAGCATAGCCAATGGTCGCCTTCGAAAACTCAGAAAGTATCCTTTCACGTCCCCGAATTTTTTGGCGAAGTCATGTTCGTCAAATAGGCAGTCTCCGGAATTCGTTATTATCAGTAAATTTTTAGGGCTAAAGCTTGCGACGCACTAAGTTGTGGTAGTTAGCAGCTAATGAGGATCGGCTCGATCATAAGAACAGGAATAGCGTAGCATCGAACCGATTCTCTCTGCTTTCTAAAAAGCTTTTTTACTTTATTAGGCGATCTCTATTTAGAATGCTTCTCGGCGTAGGTCTCTGTAATAAAATCTACCATTTCTGGTACCATCTTGTCCCCCCAGCCAGAGATCTTGGCTAATGTCATGGCGTGCTTAGTCGCGGGCGAGATGAAGCTCGGGGCTCCCAGATCATCGGCCATGCTGGAGTAGTAGCCAACATCCTTGCGGCCATTGGTGATTGAAAAAGCGAGCTGGTCGGGAATTCCATCTATCGCTTCTGCTTTGACCCAGTCCATCATGCCTGAGTGGAGCGGTCCGGACGCCATCACATCGTAAAGAGTCTGTCGATCAAGTCCGGCGAGATCTGCCATGGCAAAGGCCTCCGACATAGCGCAAGCGGTCGTCATGGCGATGAAATTGTTGATAAGTTTGAGAGTGTGGCCGGCACCGATGGGACCGATGTGAAAAATGTTTTCACCGAGGTCCTCGAAAAGGGGTTTAGCTCGATCGAAGTCCTCTTGGGCGCCGGCTGACATGATATTGAGCTTTCCTTCGAGAGCGTGGGAAGGCGTGCGCCCGAGTGGGGCGTCCATCATGCTGCAGCCTTTTTCTTTGAGATCGGCTTCTATTCGCTGAGTGGAATGAGGTAGCGATGTTCCGAAATCGATTACCAATGTATTTGAGTGAACGTTCTCAATGACTCCATTAGGCCCGTACATGTTGGCCTCGACTGCTGCGGATGTATCCACACAAAGCATGACAACGTTGCTGGCTTGAGCGAGCTCGCCAGGCGTATTCACTTCCTTTGCTCCGCGTTCGACAGCGGCTTCAATCGCTGCCCGCTTTCGATGGGCTATAACGGTCATGGGATAGCCTAGCGATTGGAGGTGTTCAACTATAGCCGATCCCATGAGGCCCAGGCCTATGAATCCAATAGATGGTTTTTCAGTATTCGTCATATATCTTGTATTTAATAGTCAATTAGCGAAACGTTACAACCTTTGCTTTAAGGAATTCTATTGTTCCGAGTAACAAATGCTCGTAGTAACCAACTAATGGAGTCGATTACATGGGGAATTCTTAGCACCGCGAAGATTGGCGCGAGCGAATTATCGACGAAGCCGAATCAGCGGGAATCTCGGTGACATTTATATTGGCGGTGAAAGACCATTCCGTCAGCGATTCGGCCGGGGATTTATTGAGCCCGTCCTGTCAAGGGTTGTGACTTGATAACGAGTCGTCGAAAGTAAACGCGATCCGCACGAGAACGCTAATTTAGAAGTGTGACACCGCGGTGGTTCGATTCGGAGATCAATATGAGCAGTGGAGTGCCGCATTCGATCCGGGTCAATGCGCGGCTCTTGGGAAGCCATAAATAACCTTGCACGACGAGTCTATAGTACACGCCCTGAAAGAGGTGAACGGGGCGGCCATGGTTTAGGCTCAGAATCCGGAGCAAGTGGTCGAAATCCTCGCTTATGTGATTGAGAAAAATTAGCCGGCCCTCATCAAAGGGGCCAATATTGGTATTGCGGTTGGATCTTTTTGGGGTTTGACGGCAAGCGTTCCTACATCTAGCTTATTATCTTAATATGGTCGATCTGAAACTATTCAATGTGAGTCCAGGATATAGGAATCGATTAGTTTCGAATGTACTTGTATCCACTTTTTTGTGGGTTTTAACTGGGTGCGAGACGACTAGTACGGGAGTTGTGGAAGTAACGGGTAAAGTTAGGCCCGCCCTGACCGAATGGGACGTGGATGTCTACCAAGACCCGAAAGGCTTGCTCCCGTGGGTGCCGGACATGGATATCCCGGTCCGCTATGAAGTGATAGCCAAGCTAGAGTCTAATGGAACCTCAGGTTTCACACCTGGAGCAGTCGACGATAAAACAACCCAGATTGTCACCGATCTTAAAAAACAGGCGGCGAAGCTGGGAGCGAACGCGATCGTTATTCGCGAGGTAAAAATATTCGAGGATATTGTAGAGCGCCAGACGAGTGGATACGAGAATGTCCGTTTTCCTGATGGATCCATTCGTCAGGTAGAAGTGCCCCCCCAAACTTACTATGAGAGGGTGATGAAAGTGAATGTCGCGGCGGATTCCGTGTATCTTGACTGGGAAAATGTATGGGCCCCAGCGGGTCAAATAGGTAACGATACAGTGACTTTGCCCTAGATTGCACCTAGCCTAAGGCGTGGTCTTTAACTAGTTTCTCGGTAAGTTCCGCTCCGAAACCAGGCTCGTCCGATGGGTAGTAAAATCCGTTTTCGAAGCGGGAGCTCATAGCGTTCATGAGATCCGTTCCATCGTCGGTCGTGCCGAAACTCTCTGCCCATTCACATTGGTCGGAGGAGAGGCAAAGCGGCATGCCGTAAAGGCTGCCGCCGCGGTGCGGTGTAAATTCCAAGCCATAGGCGGCTGCCATGGCGGCAATCTTTCGTAAGGAAGTCACCCCTCCGCACCAGCTGACATCAGGTTGTAGCACATCTGCTGCTTTGTTGCGGATCAATTCGGCAAAGCCAAAGCGCGTGTATTCATGCTCGCCACTGGCAATGCGAGTACTATCGATTTCCCGCACGAGGCGCTCATAGCCAAGGATGTTATCAGGTGACAGAGGCTCCTCAATCCAGTAAATGTTTAAGTCTTCCAGACGGCGAGCCATGTCTATGGTATATTCAACGTCGTTCCAGCGAGCGATACATTCGATCATAATAGAGATATCGGGACCGACTTGCTCTCGGGCATTCTCGAGCATCTTGACCGTTCTCCGTTTTCCTTCTTCCCCTTCAAACAGACCGTCCCTAACAACAACTTTGAAATGCTGTATTCCCAATTCGAGCCCTCGCTGGATAGTTTCTGGACCTCCTGTATTGTAGACAGGAATACGTGCTTTCGTTGTCCCGCCGAGAAGCTGGTAAACGGGTTGACCGGAGCGCTTGCCGAAGATGTCCCATAGAGCATTGTCCACGCCGCTCAGCGCCATAACAAAGACCCCTCTTCTTCCGTAAAAATTGGAAGACGTATACATTTGATCCCAAAGCATCTCTATATTGAGCGGGTTGACGCCGATCAGCAGGTTCTTGAGATGCCCCTCTATGATTTGGCAAGCGACCGCGCCTCCTGCGCCCATACCAAAACCCGTTATCCCCTGATTGGTTTTGATGACGACTACGATAGCACTCGCGAGTTGGGCATAGGGTCCAGTATAGCGCCAGCGTCTTGGATCGAAGTCGGATTCGAATTCCGGAAGTTTTCCCTGATCGGACCGTTCCCACAGCTTTACGGGATAGGCATCTACCGAAGTAATCTTCAGTTTCTCCGTATCGCTGTTGGCGAATACCATCGGAGCAATCTTGAATGCGGAAGCGGCACTTGCGGCTATCAATCCATTAAGGAAGCGTCTTCGGGGTATCATATTTCCCAGTTTTGATCTAAGCGCCCATGATGGCAAGCTTGGGGTGGGCTACCTCGATCCGTTTCTAGATTGGCAACTCGCTGTAACGTTTACGGACATGGTAAACGGCTGCGAATTTTTGGGCTTTGCTAGGATCGGTTAATGGAAAAGAGCCTGATATAATCTGCGGTTTTGAAATTCTAGCCGTGCGTACGGGATGATTCTGTTTAAGCTCCTCGCAATAGTCGTTAAAAGTGGAATAGCCTATTTCTCGGAGCTGGGATTTATTCACGATTTGGAGTAGGCCCGCGGAACCTCCAGCTACACGAGTTCCCAGTTCGTGTCCAATTCTGCCCATCGTATATCGAGGATTGATTTCCGACAAGGGTTTCAGACGGAGCGAACCTTCGGGCTCTTGATAAATGAACGCATCGATACTGAGCGGCCCCGTGTATTTGCTCTTATCGAGTATTGAGCGTAGCCAGGGAACTAGCTTCTCTTCATACCAGCGATAGACGCGAGGCTTGCCGCGATCATCGGATAGGAGCAATCGGTTCAGGGCTTCATTTTGGATTGAACCGAAACCGCTGCTAAGAACGCCTTTAAATTGTCCGCGGGCATTGTTGAAAAGGCGAGTGAAGGCCTGTAGCTCTACGGATTCATCATTAACGTTAAAGTGAACCGAAAAATCGAATACAATTTTAAGCCAAGGTTCTACTAGTACGATGTCCTGCCTTAGCCAGATATTCTCGAGCCATTGAGACATAGATTCCGAGATCGCTTCTTTTTCCATCAGGCAACGATTTCCGCGACCAGCCGCACCAAAGGGAGCTTTGCAGACGATATTGTGATAGCCTTTTTCGCCCAACTCCCCGCGAGCACGGTCAAGCTCACAGAGATTCGATACAGGTCTACCCAGAGCGCTGCTTGGAGCGATCCAATTTCCACTGGATTTCTTAAAAAGCGTTTCCGCCTGTTCCGTTGCCCATAACTTAGAATGAAGTAATCGGATATCTGAATTCCATAATTCTGATGCTATAGGGGTGCGAGTCACGCAAGGAAACATGTCGGAGAAGAGCCCAACAGTATCTGGCGTCCAGGCCCAGGGGCGAATTCCTCCAATCTTTCTTTTGATGGAGGGAATTCCGGCTGGTGAAGACTGGGTTACCAATTCGGGTAGAGGGAAGCTCAAATCTTGAATACTCTTTAGGAATACTCTGCTTGGCCTCTGCGGAAGGACAAGGATATCGTCTTTGCGGGACAGATACGCTAGCAGGAAAGCTAGGTCTTGCTGGAGAGTCGGGTTTGAGTTTTCGATTGGTTTAGCGGAGTTCTGGGAGGCGTATCCCTCAGCATCGGGATTGAACCAGCGGACAATCGGCGTACGCCCGCGGGACTGCTGATAGACTTGCAGGTCTTCGATAAAAGCTCTGTTGAGGCCCGCAGCTTTTCTGCCGGCAGCATTGTAAATATTTCCCTTGGCCCGAGAGGGAGACAGAGGGAAAATCAATTTTTCTTTAAACGCTTCCCAATCTGATTTTCCTGACTGCTTCCAGCGCCGAAACCATCTCAGCCCGAAACCAACATGCTGAATCTCGTCCTGATAGATCCGCTCGAGGATGTCTGCGGTGCTCTGGTCGCCAACTTCCGCAAAGATCTTACCGTATTCGCGAGAATAGTCCAGGTTGGCCTGTTCGAAGGTCAAAGAAAGTCGAGTCACGTAGTCCAAGGGATCCTCCATTGAGGACACGCTTTTCCAAAAGTAATCGCTCAATGGCAGTTCGCCGAATTCGATCCCACATTGCTTCATGCGGTGCATGTAGATTCGCGTGTGAATCTGCTCCTCTTTGAGCGTATTTAGTAGTCCGGCACGAAAACTTTTAGGAGCATCGGGAAACTTTAGCAACGCCAAGGACATGAGCTCGGTAGCAAGGAGCTCATGATTAGCAAAAAAATGGAGGAGCCGCCCACGCTCTCGCACATCTATCAGTTTAGATGCCCTTGGGTGGTCTACGCGCTTGTTATCGTCGCGTAGCGACAAACGCTTAGGTCGGGACAAGGAACGAGGCGTTTTGATAGGATCACCGCGATTGGTGTCGACAATTTCCTCACACGGATAGTCGAGCTTTTCCTCGATGGTAGTACCGAAAAGAACGCGTTTCGCGAATTCCTGCAATTGTATCGCCATAGAGTCTTTGCTCTTCGTCGCGATTTTAGCCCCACTAAGTCCGTGTTAGCAGCTCTGCCTCTTCTTCCTCGTCCTCCTCCTCGAACTTGTTGGGATCGATATTGTAGAGCTTGAAAATAAGCTGCTTAATATCGTTTGTGATCAAAACGAGTACCGGGATTAAAAGCAAAGTAATCGCTGTTGCGAAGATGATCCCCCAGCCAAGAGAAATGGCCATAGGAATGAGGAATGATGAAGACGGCTGCGGGTCGAACATCAAAGGAAAGAGCCCGAAGAACGTCGTTAGTGAGGTAAGTAGAATCGGGCGGAATCGACGAACGCCTGCCAAGCGAACCGCTTCGTCAAGAGACATACCTTCCCGAACGCGGGCATTCATGAAGTGCACCATGATCAGGCTGTCATTCACCACGACGCCAGACAAAGCCATCATTCCAAAAATAGAGGATTGGTATAGCAGCGGAGAGCCTCCGTTCCAATTGAATAGCAAAGCCATAAGCCAGTGGCCGATTATGGCCCCAACAACCCCGAAGGGAATGGCTGACATGACGATAAGTGGTTGAAAGTAGCTTCTGAATGGAATGGCCAGAAGAGTATAGATGACGGCCAGAACGAAATAGATACCGATTGTCATTTCCCGAGTATTGTCACGAGCCTCCGCGGCCCGGCCGCTGACATCGAATTCCATACCTGGATACTTCGTGGCGATCATTTCCGGGAGATAGTTCTCCAGGATATCAAGCTCGATTGACTCGACGTCGACCTCGTTTGTATCCGCGTCCGCAGTAACTTGGATGATCCGCTTACGATCGATTCGCCGAATGGAGGGTATGCTCTTGCCGGGGACGACCTCGGCTACGGTCTCAAAGGGTACTTCGTTTCCGTCGCCCGTGCGGATCATCATGCTTTTCAATGAAGCTAACGATCGCCGGTCCTCTCGAGGATAGCGAACCATTACCCTAATTTCATCGCGATCGCGCTGGAGGCGCTGGGCTTCAACCCCGAAGAACGCAGCCCGAATTTGTTGAGCCAAGTTGGCGGCAGTTACACCCAGAAATTCGGCTTCAGGGTTGAGATCGAGCTGAAGCTCGTCGTTAGCGTTTTCGTAGGAATCGGCTATGTCATAGAGCCCATCAAAGCCTTCGAGGTGTCGTTGCAATTCAGCAGAGGCGTCTCGCAGAGTTTCAATATTCGGATGAATGAGTTCGAAGGTCATGGCTCCTCCGGAACCGCCGCGTTCGAATGAGAAACTCAGTTGCTCGGCCTCCGGGATTGGGGGAACGCGTTTGCGGAGTTCCGTAGCCAGCTGTTGGCTGCTATAATTGGCAGTAGCTGTATCCGATGGAGCGATCTCGATGACGACCTCGCCTATTTCGTCTAAACCGGATTCCATGGTTAGGAAGGGAATCGTGCTCCCGAAGGGTTGGCTACCGGTTGTGGCGAATATGTCCCGGATTACTTCTTCACCGTAACGGCTATTAATCTCGTCTTTGAGATTGAGGGCCATCGTTTCGATCATGCTAACCTTTTCGAATGTAGTCTCGAAGGTCGTACCGGCTGGCATGCGCAGCGATACCGTCGTGGTATCACGGGGAACGCTGGGGCGCTGTCGATAGCCAATGCGTTCTCCGACTACGAGGCCGAGGAAAAGGAGAAGTAAGAAGACAAAGGCCGATATGGAAATGTAGCGATTAATCAGAGCCCAGTTTAGGAATGGGCGGTAGAATTTCATTATACCGGTCTGCAAGCCATCGGCGAAAAACCGTTGGAACCGGGTTAAAGGATTTCGAGAAGACTCCTTGTCGCCCAAATGTCCGCAGTGCTTCAAGTGGGCCGGTAGAATTAGCTTCGACTCGATCAACGAAAAGAGAAGTACGGGGAGGACGACTAAGGGGATATTGGAAAAGAATGCTCCGAAGCGTCCGGACATTAGCGAAAGTGGGTAGAAGGCCACCATCGTAGTGATGATGCCGAAAAAGACTGGGGTCGCCACCTCCTGGGTTCCTTTGATGGCCGCCGACAGCGGTTTATGCCCTCGCTGCATGTGTTGGAATACATTTTCTCCCGTGATGATCGCGTCATCGACCACGATGCCCAGCGTGATGATGAACGCCAGTAGGACGACGACGTTAATGGTTACACCAAGAAGCGGTAGAAGGATAAATGATCCCGAAAAAGCGATGGGTATGCCCCATGCCACCCAAAATGCTAGAGCGGGACGAAGAAAAAGGGCCAACACTCCCAGCACCAGAAAAAAGCCGGCTATAGCTCCCTTGGTCAGTGTAGTTAGCCGCGTTTTAACCCTCTCTGAGCTATCACCCCAGTAGCTGAGGGTGACACCTTTGGGCAGCAAAGGCTGCTTGGCCTCAACGAAATTCTTCACCGTTTCCCCAACTGCCAATATGCTTTGGGTTCCGGTCCTGAATATATCTATGGCGATGGCCCTCGATCCATTGTGTTTGGCGATTATGGGAGTTTCGTCGAAGCCATCGATGACGGTGGCGACCTGGCCCACCTTTATTTTGCTTCCATCGTCCTGGACTATTAGTGTGATCCCAGCGAAGTCGTCGTAATTGTAGGCTTGTTGATCTGTGCGCAGCAAAATCCGTCCAGCATCAGTCTTTATGCTCCCAGCAGAGAGCTCGATCGATGACCTTCGGATGGCTTGAGTGACTTGTCCGAAAGATAGACCGAATTTCTTTAGATTTTCTTCGGATATCTCGATGGCGATTTCGTAGGGGCGGACGGCCTTTAAATTGGCGATCGAGATTTGAGGCATGTTGGAAATCTCATCGCGGATCTGTTCGCCCAAATGTTTCAAATCCATCTCGGTCATGTTGCCCGACAAGACCATGGTAATCACTCGTTCAGTGCTGCCGCGCAGACTGATTTGCGGCCTTTCGGCCTCGGGCGGGAAAGTTTGGATCGTGGAAACCCGATTTGTGACCTCGTTGAGCTTCTCGTTCAAATCATAGCCTTCCTCGAAGTCCAGGACGACGCGCCCTTGGCTCGAAGTCGCTAGGGCGTCCATCTCTTCGATGCCTTCGATGTCGTACAGAACCTCCTCGACTCGAGTTAGAATCGCTTGCTCAATCTCGGCGGGTGTCGATCCTCGGTAAGCGACCGTGACCGTAACCGTCCTGTCGGGAACCTCTGGGAAATCCCTTACCGTTATACGTTCGGATAGAGACCAGATACCCCCTCCCAGAATAGCCACCATCAGCAGGTTGGCAGCAACTCCATTTTTAGTGAACCAGGCTATAGACTTATACATTTCACGTGGGAGCTCGAAATGGCTTAGCTTTGTTTGACGAAACCGATTGCGTGATCAATTAAAAAGGGAGGAGAGGGCAAACCCTTCATCAGCAATATGGGTAAGAAGCAGTATTCCTCTGCATTTATGGTCTACCGGGTGCTTACTCATAGTAACGGCATCTGGAAGGGCGCATTATCCCGTTCCGACCATTAGATTGGCCGGCTTGAAACCCACCAGTAATTAAGGTATCCAAAAAAATCATACTATTCGATGCCGATAGGGGTTATCCTTCAGTTGTGGTGCCGAACAAAGATAGGCCATTGACGCCGTTGGAAAGGAGGTCGGATCCGAAGCGGATGGCTCGTCCGGAATCCGGTTGCCTCGATTCGTCAAAGGGAGTTATCATATGGACAACGAGACTGGGAAAAGGCGTTTTCATAGCAAGGCAATATGAATTCGGAAAACATCGTATTTAAACAGTTTAAGTCATTTCGTTAGTCGTCAAGGTATACCGTTAACGGGTATTCGGTTTGACTCTGATTTCTTCGTCATTGAGAAATAGAGTTATGGCTTCGATGGATACAAATGAAAGCGGAATGGCTAAGGGTCTATCGCGATATGGTGATAGCCAGTTTTCCCAGTATCTACGGAATGCGTTCCTGCGTAGCTTGGGGTTCACTCGATCAGCCACCGATAATTCTGTGGTAGGGATCACGAATACCTTTAGCGATTACAATGCTTGTCATCGAGCCATCCCCGATCTCATCCAGGCTGTCAAACGGGGCGTATTGATGGCAGGAGGATTGCCCATGGAGTTTCCTGTCATATCGTTGCATGAAGCTTTCAGTTATCCCAGCAGCATGCTCTTGCGCAATCAGATGGCAATGGATGTCGAGGAAATGATCAAAGCCCAGGCCATGGACGCCGTGGTGTTAATTGGCGGGTGCGATAAAACGGTGCCGGCTTTGCTAATGGGAGCCATCAGCGCGAATCTGCCTTCCATCCTGCTAACAACTGGGCCGGCCATAACTGGTAGCTTTCAAGGAGAGCGTGTTGGAGCCTGTACGGATTGCCGCCGTTTTTGGGCAGATTATCGAGCCGATCGGAGAACGAAAACAGAAGTGGAAGAAGCTAATGAACAGCTAGTCGCATCCGCTGGGACTTGCAGTGTGATGGGAACGGCAAGCACGATGGCCTGCATGTCAGAAGCTATGGGGATTATGTTGCCGGGTGGGGCTTCAGCTCTATCTGTATCGTCAGAGCGCCTGCGATTGGCAGAAGAGACGGGGCGGCGAGCGGTCGCACTGATTCAAGAGAGTCTGAAGCCTACGGACTTATTGAGCGAAGCTTCCATTCGCAATGCGGCTCGCATGCTTCAGGCAACAGGAGGATCGACCAATGGAGTTATCCACTTGGCGGCGATCGCCGGTCGGTTAGGGTTGAGGTTGGATTTACGCGGGCTCAATGCGTTGGGGAAAGACGTTCCTATGATCGCTGATGTCAAACCTTCCGGACAATTTTACATGGAGGATTTTCATAAGGCAGGGGGCGTATCGAGAATCTTGAAACAGCTTCATGATCGTTTCGAGCTCGATTGTATAACCGTGACGGGAAAAACGCTGAGGGAAACGATCGATAAGCAAAAGCTCGGATTTCCCCAAAATGCGATTAGGGATCCAGACGATCCAATTTATCCGAGCAATGCCATAACTGCCGTATTCGGAAATCTGGCTCCGGAAGGAGCTGTCATAAAACGATCGTCTGCGACAGAATCTTTCCTGGTTCATAGAGGAAAGGCAGTCGTCTTCGATTCCCTTAACGATCTGTCGGAACGTATCGACTCGGATGAATTGGATGTGAGCCCCAACGATATTCTCATCCTCCGACATGCGGGGCCCATTGGAGCGCCAGGAATGCCAGAGGCTGGTTTCATTCCTATTCCTAAAAAACTGGCTCGCGATGGAGTCAGAGATATGGTTCGGATGTCTGATGCTCGCATGAGTGGAACGGCCTTTGGCACTACGGTGCTTCATATTTCTCCGGAGAGTGCTGCTGGAGGCCCGTTATCTTTGGTGGAGGATGGAGACATTATTGAGCTCAATGTACCTGAGCAGCGAATACAGTTACTGGTGGAGGAAGGCGAATTGAAGGAAAGGGCTGTCAGGGCAGAGAAAGAGAGTTCGAATAGTCAACTTTCCGGCCGCGGCTACATTCGCATGTATGTCGAAAATGTAACCCAGGCCCACGAAGGTTGCGATTTCAGATTTCTGGTGCCAAAGCGGAATAAGTAGTCCCTCAAGGCATCCTTGATTGAAGTACAAAAAAGCAATGTACCGAGATGGTGCTGAAACTCGAAATACTTCGGTTGTACAGTGAACTCGATCACGTGATGAATTTCACTGTACGACCGTAGAGATAGGCTGAAGCAACTGGGCGCTGGCCAAAGGGTGACAAACTAGCGATGTTCGGAAATTTAGCTCATTTGTGGAGAAAATATTGCTTTAGGCTACTTTTCTTAGGCACTCAGAGCTGTAGTGTCCGAATGTTGAATTCCTGGAACGTACCTTTTATTGATCGTCCCGACCCACCTTAATCTACTTTGGGTGGTTCGGCCCATTCCCTAGCCGATGGCACATTGCTCATGCTCAAGGGGAGGGTGGCCACCCAGGATTTGTGAAGCTGGTCCAGTTCGGCCAGGATTTCGGGGCTCTGGCTGGCGAAGTTGATAGATTCGGAGGGGTCGGTTATAAGGTTTCTCAAAAAGACTCCTTGCTCGAGTTCGACCTTTTCCACCGGGGCGGCTCCAGGACCGTGTACCGTATGCAATTTCCAAGGACCTTTTCTGATGGACCATTCGTCTGCCGTTTTCCAATACAGAATCTCATGTTGCCGATTAGGCTCGGACCCATTTAAGAGAGGCAAAAGATCGATGCCATCGGTGAACTCGGGAACGGCTTCTCCGGCAGCTGAAAGCATGGTGGGCAAGAGATCGAAGGCGCTGACCACATTGTCGAGGATCTCATTTTCCAGTAGGGTGCCCGGCTGGCTGACGATCATGGGAACGCGTGTACCGCCTTCATAGAGAGTGAACTTGCTTCCTCGCAACGGCGTATTTTCAGCGTATATTGGCCGGGAGCCACCATTGTCTCCCATATAGATGATCATGGTGTTTTCGCGGATACCAAGCTCATCTACGTGATCAACGAGACGACCAATCTCCTCATCCATATAGTGAAGCTGTCCGAGATAGTGGGCTCGTCCGTCTGGATTATTAGGGCGGCGAGATCGATAGTACCAATCGAGATAGGGCTCTTTAGATGGATCCCAATCCCCATAATCACACAGTCCGTGCTTATCTAGATATTCTTTAGGCAATTGGTGAGTGAAATTATGTACCGCATTAAAAGATAAATATAAAAAGAAAGGATCATCGCTGTGTTCGCTTATGAAGTCGCGGGCCTTTGATCCGAAGATCTCCGTACTCATACCCTCCATGTCTACTTCTTCTTTACCGTCGCTAAACGGGCCCATTCCCCAGGAATTGCTGGGCTCAGGGTTCTTGTCACGGGATGCATCGAAAGCGTCGATGGCCGCTTGATTGTGTATTAGATAGTGAATACGAGCGTTCTCGGATCCGAAGAAAGTCTCGAAACCGTGCTCGAGCGGAAAATTTCGGGTGCCAGGACCGTTGGGCGAACCGTAGTGGACTTTGCCAAAATAGCCATTCGTGTAACCAGCCTTCTTTAGAAGCTCGGCCAAAGTTGGGTGGTCCCATTCTGATATGCCTGGCCCGCCATACCACTGCATGCCGAATCTCTGCTGGTAGGCTCCCGTGATGATTGCGCACCTGGAAGTATTGCAAATTGGAGAGGAAGCGTATGCATGAGTGAAACGGGCCCCTTGTGCAGCCAAACGATCTAGGTTTGGGGTGGAAACATCGTTGAGAACACCCATGACGGAAAGATCGGCATATCCATGATCGTCCGATATAATGAGGATGATGTTCGGTTTTGCTGAGGTCGTATTCGCCGCGAGGGACCCCGTTCTTGAGCAGCCTTGCAGGGTCAGCAGAGTCATGGGCAAGACAATGGCAAGGTTGATCTTGAGAAGCATAAGGTGAAAGATTGAAGAGCGAGAAGTGAAGAGTGAAGTCTATTTGGACATCGTTTTCCGGTGGAAACCAGATCGCTGAACCCCCTTAATCATAATTCATCAAAGGTTACAGGAGCGGATTTATCCCGCGATTCTAAAAATTTGTTAGCCCCTGGCAATCGCGGGATAAACCCGCTCCTACATTCGATTACAGCTAACTACTTATATGCTCAGCAAAATTCTAGATTTACCGATATTCTCCCTAACTGAATTAATGGTGAAAAAAGGAGAAGCAATGTTTGAATATTAAGGACTTAGAACAAAAATTTGGATACGCTTGTTAACTTTCTCGGCAGTGTAGATGGCTCCAAGTTGGCTGCTTTAATGTCAACGGGTCAGACAAGTTCGTGTTATGGTGTTGAGAGGGTATGCACTATAAGTTGGATTCGAATACTGGACTACTGATCCTCTCTCCTGATCATTTTTTCCACTAAAAACGTTAAGGTTGTCGAAATTAGTGGCGCGTGGTTTTGTGGGTACGTTTCGTCGAGTTGAGTGTCTTGCAGTTCTTGCCTGTCGCGGGTTCCGAATTTCGGCCTCAGACATTCTCTTATTCTCGTCAAGGATCGATATTCCGGATTTACGGTGCGCCGAAGGTTTTCTTCATCGCCTCTTCAATCGTCATAGGATTGTCCTCCGCTATTCTACCAGGCCCCAAATTATATTGGACGTTGGATGGATTAATGGGGGCGACTTCCCCCACGGTGGCGAGTTCGGCTTCCATGAGAGCTTGAAGGCGCGCTACGACTTCCGGGTGTCGGCTGGTTACTTCGGTTTGTTCGTATGGGTCTGTCTGGAGGTCAAAGAGCTGTATTTTTTTCGAAGGTGCGGTTTTGGGGGTGTCCGGAGGGCTTGGATACTCCCATGGTTCCGATTGCTCGAAGGGAGCGATGATGGTATGCCCGTCGGGCCCCCGGTTGTCGATCCAGACAACTTCCTTAATGCCCCTCTCGAAGGCTCGAGGGGCGGTACGGTGGAGCTTCCAACGGCCTTCCCGGGCCGACATAAGGTTGACTCCGTTCCACGCGAAGACGGCCCGATCGGGCCCCTTATCATCGCTCTTCAAAAGGTTCCAAATATTGTATCCATCGAGATCGTACGGTTCTGGATCGATATTGATAAGGCTGCAAATGGTTGGGAATAGGTCGATGGTGGCGCAAGGGATGTCGATGGTTTGTCCGGCGGGAATTT
>Ga0310343_10000437_pt1 | contig 19772 bp, 21 predicted proteins | sample HC15DNA2025_MG_FD_203519 | JGI IMG/M metagenome (GOLD analysis project Ga0310343, IMG submission 203519) | Marine microbial communities from station ALOHA, North Pacific Subtropical Gyre - HC15-DNA-20-25_MG | ecosystem: Environmental > Aquatic > Marine > Oceanic | place: Pacific Ocean: North... | reverse complement strand
AAACTATTTTTTAAATTGTAATTTTTAACTGGAATATGAATATTAATTTGTTTTTCTATATAACTACTATCGTTATAAAAATTTTCCCTATGAAAATCTAAGTACTCACTTTTTTTTGCCTTTTTTGGTCGCACACCTCTAAAATAAATTACAGTTTGCACTGACATATCCTTTTCTAATTTATTAACGCCTAATAAATTTTTAAAATAATCTTTATTACTAAGGATAATTTCTCTATGTACGTGAGCCTTATTTATTAAATCCTGACATTTCAAAAGTTTTTTTCTAAATAATTTGGTATCTGAAATATTCTCCTTACCCTTAAAAACTTTTTTAATTATACTATTTACAGTATTGATGGGTCTTGGATCTCTTAGTTTGAGTATATCGCAGCCAGTTTTTTTATTTAAATTATACATTACAATTGATATTCGAACCTTTTTGGTCTTAACAATATTTCCTCATAAGTCAAGTTATAGTTAGTTTCAGCTATAAGATAGCATAATTCTGCAATTTGCTTACATTGAACAAGTTCATTTTTTTTTTCTTTTTTATGAGATCTTTGACGAGAATGAATGGCACCAGGCGTAATCAAGTCAAAATTTATTTTCGTTTTTCTAAACTTTTTTTGATACAATTTACACAAAGTTCTTAAACCTGATTTTGCAACACTATATTCAAATGCATTAGTATTTAAATAAATTGAGTCGAGAGAACTAATAGTTATAAATCGTGTAGGTTTTTTTTTATTTATAAATTTTAAGGTAGATCTTATGATGTTATCTGCTAATTCTAGATTTGTCTTAATCATAGCTTTATTCCAATAATTTTCATCAGTTGATTGCCAAAAACCTATGCAGTTTATAATTGTATTTATATTTTTGTTTTTTTTAAATACTTGAGAAATTTTATTTTCAAATTCGATTTTACTATCAAAATTCAATTTTATATTTTTTCTATCTTTGGTGTTTTTTCTTGAAAAAGAAATCACATCCCATTTTCGCTTTTTAAAAATATTAATAACCGATTTTCCTGTGTCCCCAGAAGAGCCAAAAACAATAACTTTTTTTTTCATAATTAAACAACCCACCTTGGATATTTTGGTGTCATCTTTCTTGAAAAAGGTCCTTTTCTAATTTCTAAGAAAAAAACTTTTTCTGTAAAAGCTTTAACATTATGTATTTTATTTTTATCATAAATAATTAAATCATTTTTTTTCGCAATGTGTGTTTTGTATAACTTACCTTGTTTATTATAAAAAAGAATCTCAAGTTTTCCTTTAATAATAAAATTATACTCCTCAATCGTATGAAAATGAGGTTTAGCTTTATCTCCTTTCCTAAAAAGTATTAACATTATTTGAATTGAAGATTTTAAGCTTTTATGAATACAAATTCTGGAATTTTTATTATTCCTTTTTGAAAGATTGTTAAGTTTGTTCATTAGTTTTTCTAGGTCTATTTTGTATCTCTTATCCTGTAAAAAAAAACTAAGACTTTTTGATTTTTTATCTTCTTTAAGTTTAAACATATCTTTTATTTAAAGTATATAAATTCGAAATCTCCATTATAACCAAAATTTTTGAACATCCATTCCCACTCCTTTTTGCTTAAAAAAGTTTCACAAGTCAATGCCCAACATTGTAAATTAAAAAGTTCATTTTCATTTCTATAACTCTCTACAACAATAAATTTTTTTTTTGAAATTTTATTTAAATTTGGAAGTATTTTAAATAATTCATAATTTTTAAAATTATGTAAGACATTAATAGATATTACTAAATCAAACTCCTTGTTTTTAAATGGCAACTTTTTTCTTAAATCAAATTTATATAAATTATTTTTAATTTCTTTTTTACAATTTTTAATTGCATAGCTCGAAATATCAAAACCTGTAATGCTAATTCCTGGAAGGAGTTTCTTAATTTCAAAAAGTAAAAAACCTTTTCCACAACCTACATCAAGAATTTTTGATTTATTATTTAATTTATAAGTTTTAATTAATTTTTTTGCAATTGATGTTAAATGCCCAGGTATATATTTAAAACCTCCATATCCATATTTACGATTTCCATCCCAGTATTGATAATCATATTTTTTTGAAATTTTCATATTTTTCTTTTTTTCTAGAACCATACGAGCTAAATAATTTCTTTTAGTCTTTTCGTGAATTTGGGTAACTATTTTTTTAAGAGCCATTGCTAAATTTTGTTAGGATAATACCTATGATTAAACAAGATTCTAATTAAAATACTATAACAATTTAGAATTCTTTTTAAGTATTCAATGATTACAAAAAGAGGATTTAAAATCAAAGAAATAAGTTTTTTAACTAGATATACTGTAATCCAAAAAATACTTGTTTTTTTTTTCATTTTTTTTAAAAAAAAATTCTCAATCTTAAAAAATTCATTTTTGTGTTGCCACTTGTGATAAAAAAAAGCTGCATTTTCATATAATTTGATTTTTTTTTTATTTAAAACAAAGTTCAAACTTTTCAAATAATTATAATAAAATTTTAAAGAAAAACATTTTATAAAATTTAATAATTCAACTTTTGACGGCAAAAGAATTACAAATGAACAAATGAAGAAATTTAAAATATTTTTTTCAAAATTTTTATAGAATTTATAATGATATTTTTTATTATAATCATAATTTAAAAAATCAATTAAAAAAACTTCATAAAAAAAATAATCCGATTTTTTAAATTCTAATATGTGCTTGGCAACTCCTTTGACAGTTTTAATTTTATAAATATTAAAATTCCACTTTTTTTTATTTAAAGTACTTTGCTCCATATTTTTTTCATATCTTATTTTTAAAAATCTGCATGCAGATTTTAACACCGATGTCCTTCTTTTAATAAGATCCTCATGTTTTATAACTTTTGAGTTTATTGAGGGAATTTTCTTTAAAAGATCAATATTTATATGGAGAGCCCAAATTATATTTGAGTAAGATTTCCTCTCTAATAACATTGCATCAGCTTTATTAAGATAATGATAATTTGGTAGATTTTGTGAATTTTTTACTCTTTTTATAATGTTTCCCTTGAGTTCTCTTACCATTGAAATTACTTTTGCATTTTGAAAGTTCTTTAAAAAATCAATTAGAAATCTTTCATCATGAAGATGGTATACTAAAATTTTTTTTTTAACTAGACTCTCAGAGTTGCAGTAACAAAAAGCAATATGCAAAGCTAGAAAAAAATTTTTAAAATTTATTTCTTCATTTCTAAGAATATAAATTATAGTTTTTTTAAATTTTCCTTTATTAATAGAAAAATTATAATTTTTCTTTTCACCCAAATTTTTTACTCCACTAGAAACACTTTTATCTAAGAGAGAGTTAAACAAACTTGGATGAAATTTAAAAACATTATTAATCAATTCGTCGAGTGAACACTCTTTTTTATTCCACTCTTTCCAATGGGGTATTAAATACATAAGAATATGACTTGGTGTCATCAATATCTGAGAATGCCCATCCAAATAACTTTGAAATAATTTACTTCCACTACCAACTCCAGAGAGTAAAATCGCTATTTCTTTTTTATTTTTACTGAATTCTCTAAAAATTTTATCTAGATTTTTCAAATTTAATATTTAAAATTTTAATTAATACAATGATAATTGAAATTTATTGTTTTTAAATATTTGTCTATAGTTTTTAGTTTTTTTTTGAATTAGCTAAAGCAAATATATAATGAGACATTTTATCGTAACCTGTATGTAAAACTTCATCATTCATAGAAAACATGTAGACGTTATTAAAAAATTTACTAAGAGTTTTTTTTAACTCTTTTTTTGATTTACAATTAATATGTCCAAGTTTCGATCCTTTAGAAGCATATTTTTGACTTTCTAAAGTAGGCATTCCAATTATAAGTGAACCATTAATTTTTAATGATTTGCAAATATTTTTTAAAAAATTTTTTTCATTTTTTTTATGAATATGTTCGAGAACATCTAAGCTATAAATTCCATCAAATTTTCTATTTGTATGAGTTTGAATAAAATTATGTAAAAAAAACTTAGTATTTTTGATACCTGTAGATTTAAAAGCTTGGAGATTTTCCTCTAAAATATCGCATAAATATAAATTATTACAATGCTGCTTAACAATTGGACTTTTAAATCCATCACCTGCGCCAACCTCGAGGACATTGGTAAAACCCTCAAACATTTTTGCAACAAATTTATATCTACTAAGTGAGAAAACTAATCTTTGAGGATCTTTAATATAATTATGACTTGTTCTTACACCCATAGATAATGGCTTAGCCTCTTTTAAGATTTTTTTAATTATTTTTTTATTGATATTCATTTTTTAGATATTGTAGATCAGGTTTATTTTGATCAATTACATTTTTGATATCCCAAATATCTTCAATTAATTCTAAAGACTTCATATTCAATTCTTTGTCTTCTAAAGCGAAAAAAATTTTTTTTTTCTTTTTTTTGAAATTATTAAATATTTTTAGCCTCAAATCTCTATCACTTGGTAACTGAAACATAGAATACATTACGATACCATCAATCTTACCAAGGCTATTAGATAGTTTCTTCAACACCAAAAATGAGTTCTCCATCGCATGTTCTGTTGAGCTTAAAACATAATGAAATTTATTTTTTTTACAAAAATCTCTTATACATAGATTTTGTATATTCTGAGGTACTCTTTCACCCATAAAAACTCTACTGCTGATATAACCTTTAAATTTACTCATTTAATTATCAATCTTAGGTAATTTATAATTCATTCCAATCTTTGAGGCTGGCCTTAAAGTAATTGGTTCAAAAAATTCACCAATTTTTTTATCACCATACGGAGAAAAAATACTTTTAAATCTGCAATTAAGTGAAAATCTTGTTTCCTTAGTATTATTAATAATATTACCATGTGGTAATGTTTGATTGAAGAGTAGAACTTGACCATACTTAATATTAATCCAAGATAAATCTTTTTTTAAAACTTCAAATAATTTTTTACTGTCATTGATATTTCTTTTTTTTAAAATTTGATTGAATTTCTTATATTTATTAGCCGGAAGGATGAACATACTTTTTGTGTCTTTACAATCTACTAATGGTATCCACACTACAGTTTCGTAAGCAGAGTCACCGGACCAAGTATCAGCATGAATATCTAATAAGGACTCATCATCTTTTGGCATTTGTATACTAAGATTTAAATTTTTTTGCATAACGAGTTCGTTGCCATTGATCATCTCAACAAAAGGGCTTGCTACTTTAAAGTAATGAAATCTTATATCTTTTAAATTATTTAGTTTTCTAAAAATGCTAAGTCTAAAGTTATTAATTTCTTTTTTATTAACATGTAAATGAAAATTATTAAACGGATCAAATTTTTCTTTTTTTAGTTTATTGCTCTCGTTCAATATTATGTTTTGAATACCTTTTTTTATGTATTTTAAAGAGTCTAAATTTTTGACATTAAAAACACTATATCCCTTTTTAAAATAATCTTTAAAAAATTTATTTTCTTCCTTAGAAAAAAAATCACTCATAATTTACCATTTTTTTCCAATCTTTTTGTCACTTTTAAGACTAATAAAAGTTGGACCTTTAATTTTCTGACAATTGATTACGGCTTTCTCTGTTTCATTACTGTCTGTTGGAAAAAAAGATTTAATATTTTTAAACATACTCATTAATTTTTTTGCGTCTAGTTCTTGATGCGTTGGACCCAACTTGGGATAATCAGCAAATCCAACTAAATTAACGTTAACATTTTGTTGGTCTATATCAAGTTTGATTTGTTCAAAAGGTCTCTCAATTAAAAAAGGAGTTATAGTATAAACCCATGGTCTCAATCCCTCTAATGACATTCCTGAAGCCACTCCTATAAGACTTTGTTCGCAAATTCCTAAATTAAAAAATCTTTTTGGATGCTCTTTTCTAAAATCATCGAAAATTCCATAACCTATATCACCCACTAGTAAAACAATTTTTTTATCTTTTTTAGCTAGTTGATTGATAAGTTTTCCGAATCTTCTTCTCATTTAATATTTAACCTTTTTTTTCCAATTAAAATTTCATCGCCCTTTAATTGTCTTGCATGCCAAACTGGATCATTTTCAAACTCCTTTATTCCTTTACCTTTTATTGTGTGCAATATTATAATATTCGGTTTACCTGAGTTTTTTTTTAATTTTTTAAATCCATTTATTAAATCACTTATAGAATGACCTTTCTTAATCTCAATGCAATTAGTATTAAACGCTTTAAATTTTTTTGCTAAATTTTTTAACGGTAAACCATCTTCAAGTTTTGTGAGTGCTTGAATTTTATTGTAATCTACAATAATTACTAAATTATCAAGTCTGTGCTTTGTGGCTATTAATAAAGACTCCCATGTTGTACCTTCCTGACATTCACCGTCACTGATCATTACATAAATTTGACCTTTAATTTTCTGTTTTTTTCTCGCAAAAGCCATTCCGGTAGCTATTGGTAAACCATGTCCTAAACTTCCTGTTGTACAATGAATTCCATTTTTTTCATCTCTTTCCAAGTGGGTTGAAAGTTTTGTTTTCAATCCCTTTTCTTTTAAAATCAAACATAATGGGTAAGAAGAATGAGACTTGCTTAATATAAACTTGTCGTTTTTCTTTAATATTAACTCAAATAATACTATCAAGGACTCCATCATTGAGAAACTGCCGCCTAAATGTGCTTCTCCTGTGCTTATAAAAGCATTGAAAGTTTTAATTCTTAAATTAGCTGATTTACGCTCCAATTTTTTTATAATTTTTTTTATCATCTCAATTTTAAGTTATTCATTCTTTTAATATTATAATATTTTTCGTTTTCCAATGAGTTAGGTAACAAACCACCTTCAAATGCTTTTTTTAAATCAATCACCGCATCTTCAATTTTTTTGGTTGTTTCAAATCCGATAATTTTATTTATTTTTTCTGAAGAAATATGGTAAGACCTATTATCACTAGATTTTACAAATTCTAATTTAACATCATCACCAATTTCTTTTTTTACTATTTGTCCAAGCTCTTTTACAGAGTGATTATGATAACCTGCGTTGAATATTTCTCCTGATACCTTTGAGCTTGGTGCTGTTAAAATTTTTTCATAAACTCTTATCATATCAACAATGTGAATGTTTGGTCTTAATTGAGAGCCACCAAATATACTTATTTTTCTTTTATTAAAAGCTAAGTTAGTAAAAATATTAACTACTACATCTAACCTTTGACGAGGAGAGTATCCACAAACAGTTGCAGGTCTCACAACTGTCGTAATAAAACTCTCTGAATTATACTTAAGAAGAATTTTTTCACAGTCTGCCTTAAATTTAGAATAATCAGTTAAAGGATCTAGTTTCATTTGCTCATCAACATTTGCGACATCTTTCACTCCATAAACTGAAGATGACGAGGCATATATAAATTTCTTAACTTTGTTATCTTTAGAAATTTTAACCAAAGGTTCGAAAGCGTCTAAATTTATAGATTTTCCAAGGTTTGGATTGAGTTCAAAACTAGGATCGTTTGAAATACATGCTAGATGTATGACTACATCTATATCAACCAGAACTTTTTTCAATAATTGAACGTCTCTTATATCTCCAGTAACAATTTTTAAATTTTTATCATCTTTTAAAACTTCTCTACCATAAATCATTAAATCTAAAACGGTAACATGATACCCTTTAGAAATTAAGTATGGTGTTAAAGCAGCTCCAACATACCCGGCTCCACCAGTAATTAATATTTTTTTCATTTTAGTTTAATATATGGGAAAGCGATTTTTTTAGACTAATTTTATTTACAGGACTACTATTAGCCAGACTTTCAACTGACTTTCCAGCGGCAATTGATGAAATAAACAATGCTAAACCAGGGTCACATTTTAATTTTAAAAATCCTGCAATTACAGACATCATAACATCACCTGAACCTATTTTATCAATAATATTATTTGCAAAAGCAACACAGTAATGAAATTTATTTTTTTTAAAATCATACAAGATTGATCCTTCAGAACCTCTTGTTGCAATAATATTTTTTATTAAATGTTTTTTTGAAATTTGCTTCATTAAAATTTCAATTTTTTCATCTTTATTTCTTAATTCCTCTCTAAGTTCTCTTTCGTTAATAATTAGGGCGTCAAAATTCTTGTATTTCTTTATTGAGCTAAATCCTGTATTGGCAGCATTAGATTGAGCATTAATAATTAGAAATTTTGAATTTTTGCATAAAAATTTTGCTATCCTATCAGTCACAAATCCATGGCCGTAATCAGATAATATTACCACATCTTTATTTTGGAGAGCTTTATTTAATCTTTTTATAATATTTTCCTCTTCTTTTTGAGAGATAAAATTTTCATTAATGTTATAAGTTCCAAATAGTTTATTTTTAGTAATATTATCTAAATATTTTTTTTTTATGATAGTTGGTGAATTTTTTTTATAAAAAAACGAACTTTTTACTCTTTTCTTTGTCTCTCTTTTAATAAAATTCAAATACTCCTTTTCCTCACCAATAGAACAATATAGTTCTATTTCTTTATAAAAATCAGAAAGGTTATTTGCTATTGCTATAGAACCGCCTGCAAAATTTTTTGACTCAATTTCATCAAACATTAGAATAGGGTCTTTGCCAGATCTACCAAGTGCTTCACACATTATATATTGATCAATAATTGCTTCTCCAAAAACTAATGATTTTAAATTATTCAATTTTTCGATTAAATAATAAATCGAATTTAAATTAAAATTTCTTTTAATTTTGTTAATAATTTTTTGTTGATCATCGGAATGAATTTGAGTTTGTGAGTTTAATAATTTGCTCGAGCTGAACGTTATATCATCGGTAAAAATAATTTTTCCTTTAATTTTTTTTACTGCATTTGTCTCATTTCTAATTTTGCCAGTTAAGTCGTTGTTAGTGTCTTTGTACTCTATGCCTTTTGCATAAATATCTGGTTTCAAATATTTTATGACTTCTATTGCCGTTTTCGAGGGAGCTAATACTACGTAATCTATAACACTTAATGAAGCTAAAGTTTTTGATCTAAGTTGTTCATTGAATGCCGGTCTATTGGGACCTTTATTTATAAATTGATCTTTTGTAATTGAAACAATTAATATGTCTCCAAAAGATTTAGATTGTTCAAAGTGTTTTATATGGCCAATATGTAAAAGGTCAAATACCCCGTGACATAAAACTATTTTTTTTTTCTTACTTTTAAGTTTTGGTAAAATTTTTGTGATTTCTTTAAGTGAGAATATTTTTTGCTTCATTTTTTTTTGCCAAGTTCTTTGAACCATACCCTTGTGGCTTTTTTTATTGACTTAGGTGTCCAAACGGGAGCATTTTTCCAATTATTAATGATCTTCATTAGTTCTCTCACGCCATCATGAATATTGATAGTTGGCTTCCAATTTAATTCTTTTTTAATTTTAGAGATATCGGCTAAAGATCTATCTGGTTCGCCTGGTCTTTTGGGAATATAAACTTTTTTACCACCAATTATATTTGCAATTGTATTCACAGATGTTTCTTTTCCGCTACCTAAGTTATAAATTTTTCCAGGTTTTGCTTTAACGGCAGATTTAATTAATGCAGCCACTAAATCTTTAACGTGAATAAAATCTCTAGTTTGTTTTCCATTTCCAACTACAGTAAGTGGTTTACCGTGAAATTTTTGTGACAAGAAAACACCGAAAACTGCTCCGTATGCGCCACTAGTTCTCGATCTAGGTCCATATGTATTAAAAAATCTAAGAGAAACAGATGGAATTTTATAAACTTTGTAAAAATGCATAATTAAATTTTCTGCTTCATATTTAGTGAATGCATAAGGATACTCAGTTTTAATTTCACATTTTTCATCTGTTGGAAATTTTTTTGGTATTCCATAACAACTAGCAGAAGCAGAATATACAAGTTTTTTAATCTTATATTTTCTGCAAGCAGTTAAGAGATTAAGCGTACTAGTAACATTGGATTGAAAGTAAGTCTCCGGTTGTTCAATACTTGGAACAATGTCTGCAAGCCCAGCTAGATGAAAAACATAGTCAATATTTTTAATTACCTTGTCTAAATTTTTAAATTTAGACAAATCAGCATTTATGATTTTAATTTTTTTTCTATTAAGAGAAAGATTTGATAGTCTACCTGTGCTAAAATTATCAATTACTGTAACTTTGTGTTTTCTTTTTACAAGTTCATCCACTAGATTACTTCCAATAAAACCTGCTCCTCCTGTAACTAGTGAATTCATAATTTTTTAAATTTAACCAATGCTCCGCACTCGACTTCTAACACATAAAGTACAAGTCTGACATAAATTTTTTTTTATAATTGACTAAAATAATTTGATCTTTTGTTATTTATAGTTAAATTAATTCCATCAATTAAAACTCTCATCTTTGAACCATTTAAAGAAATAAATTTAAAAGCTCTGTTTAACAAAATTCCAGAAATAAATTTTCCGTTTTTAAATTGTTTATCATTAAAAAAAGTTGGACTGATATATCCTTTCTCGTCTTCAAAAGACTTACATTTTTTTATAAAATTATCAATTTCTTTTTGATTATACTTCGAGTCTAAAAGAAAATGTCCCAATCCTTTTAAATATTTTAAGCTTGAAATAAATCTAGTATCTTCAAATTCTTTTGAGTTACAAATTAAATAATTTTCTAAGATATTTTTTTCTATCTTTTTTAATTTTTTACCAACATGTTTTAATATTTTTATTTTGGGGATATAAATTTTTAAATCTGTTTTAATTTTTTCTTTTAGAGAGTTTAATAAAATATTTTTTTGATTATTGTTATATTTAATTACGTACCACATAGTGCTTATTTATTTTTCTCTAATTCTTTCTTTAATTGATCGTATTCTCTCATTTTTCGTTTCATGAAATTTAAGGTAAGTTTAATTCTAACAGAGACACCTTTAGGAGTAAGTACGTAATTGATGTAAGAAATTTTATCTTTCTGTTTTTGAAAGTTCTGTATTTTTACTAACCCCTTTTTTTGCAGAGCTTTTAAACAATAGTTAAGTTTTCCTAAGCTAAATCCAAGTGTTTCTGCAAGTTCTCTTTGCGATGCAACTGGCTTCTTTTGAATTCTTCTGAGAATATCTAATGAGTCCTGATCTTTCATAATATGTTCAATTATTGAACAATATAGCGTTCATCTATTGAACAGTAAAGATGTAAATATAATTCAAACTATATATTGTGTTTATAGATATATATGTGGTTATGATTTAATTTTTTTAATCAGGATCTCTCTAACAGAGTTAACTGTCAAAGGCACTGGATTATTATTAAGTCTTTGGGCATTTATATTAGAAACAACTTTTTCAATATTATTGCTTCCTGATATGTTTAGTTTACTAAAATTAGTCTCTAAATTAATATTTGATAAAATTTTATTTATCTTTGGTATTAGGTCTTTGAGGTCATTCACTTTGAATATATCGAAAATTAATTTAAAACGGTCATTTAAATTAAAGTTTGCATTTGAATAATCTTTTTTTAAAAAATTATATTCTATAAAATCAGTCAAAGTTAGACTCACGGCATGGCCGTGTTTTATTCCAAAGTAGGCTGTGAAAGGATATGAAACTGCATGTGGTGCTGTTGTCTTTGAAATGTTTATAGCCTTTCCTGAAAAATAAGAAGCATTACACATGTTATATGCTGTTAAAAAAGTTTTTTTATTAACATGACTTTCTATACTGTTATAGGAATATTCCAAAGATTTAAGTGCGTATTTAACGCTTTCATCATTTGATTTTTTTGAAAATAGAGACTCGATTGCTTGGGACATGGCATCAAAGCCTGATGATGCGCTTAATGAATTGGGTAATGACATAACTAATTCTGGATCTACAAAAGCATAATCTGGTTTAATATTTTTTCCTTCAATCGAATATTTAATTTTATCTATATAAAGAACTGCATTACTGGTTACTTCAGCTCCTGATCCAGCAGTGGTTGGTATTGCTATAACTTTTGTAAATTTTTTTGTAATAGACAAAGTACCTTTTTTAATTTTATCAACATAATTATTCTCAAGGCATAAGCAATTTCCAATTTTTGCTAGATCTAAAACCGCCCCACCCCCAACACTCAAAATCACATCAGGTTTAAACAAATCGATCACCGAAATAAATGCTTTTAGTTCATTAATTTCTGGGTAATCATTTTCTTTAAAAAAAGTTTTATGATTTTTATTTTGCAATAATTTTTCAAGTTTAGTTTTTGCACCTGATTTTTCAAAAGAATTTTTTCCTGTTATGATTAATATCTTTTGAAAATTTTTTTCTTCAAAAAGAATTGATAATTCGTCAAAACAGTTTTTTCCAATAAATTCTTTTATATTCATATTATTCTCTCATAAAATTTTCTTTGATTGGAAACAAATTCTTTATTCTCTTTAATTTCAATAAAGAACCTGTTTTTATTTTTACCTCTAAAAAAGAAGGGCCATTGCAATTCAAAAATTTTTTCAAAGTTTTTTCGATTTGATTTTTATTTTTTATCATAAAATAATTTTTATACCCTATGCTTTTTGAAAACATTTTCAAATTTATCTTGCTAATGGATGTGGGTTGGCTTCCAACTGACTCATGACACTCATTATTTAAAATTATATATTTATAATTTTTTAGTCCATAATTTGAGCTGATCACAGATGACCCCATATGCATCAAAAATGAACCATCGCCATCTAGACAAATTACTTTTTTCCTAGACTTTAAAGAAACGCCCAAGCTTACCATCGATGCATGTCCCATTGCACCAACCATATAAAAATCTTTATTTTTTGTTCGATTTGTTTCTCTTAGTTGAAAGAGTTCTCTTGAGGTAAATCCGGTTGTTGCTACTATTCTTGAATTTTTATCCAATCTAATCAAACTCTCAATAAAATAAGACCTGTCTATTAGATTTGACTTTTTGCTAGAAGATTTTTTGACAGTTGAGCTTTTCAAATCGTTAATTTTAAAAATATAGGCACTCGGTTGTTTATTTTTTTTGGTATAAGTAACTAATTCTTTTATTTGTTTAGCATAATTTTTTTCGTCGAAAATTTTATATTTTATATTTAAAAGTTTGAGTTGATGAAGAGTAGTTTGACCTTGAACTTTATGTTGAATTTCATCATTAATATTGGGTGCGCCTCTCCACCCAATAAATAAAATCATTGGTATTCCATAAATTTTTTTATGAATCATAGATGTAATAGGATTTATAATATTTCCTAGTCCAGAATTTTGAAAATAAACTAGGGGTATTTTTTTAGTTGATAGATAATAACCCGTAGCCAATGATACTGCACCTCCTTCATTTGCGGTAATTATGTGCCTATGTTTTGAATAATTAGATAACAAGTTAGAAAAGTTTTTTAACACACTGTCAGGAACGCCAGTAAAAAAATTTATATTATTACTTCTTAATGCTTTTAATATTTTACTTACTTTGAATATCATTCAATTTTAGGAATAATGTTAAGAATTTTTTTAATTGAAATAATGTCCTTTTCAGACTCGTATGAACGTGAGTTTTTTAGTACTTTTAAAGCTACATTTTCCATGGCTGGATATGCTGCTCTTAAAAGATGATTTGCATATATTACCACTTTAAATCCATTTTTGATCAGTTCTTTTTCGGTCACTTTTGAGTAAGTGGAAGGAACTGCAACTAAAGGTTTATAATATTTTGATTTGCTAAATTTTTTAGAGAAAGAAAAAATTTCCTTTGGAGTATCTGCTTTGCTATGAATTAAAATTAAATCAGCTCCAGCTTTTGAGTAACTTTCAGCTCTTCTAAGAGCATCCTTCAAATCTCTTCCAAGAATAAAACTCTCTATTCTTGCAACAATCAAGAAATCTGAAGATCTTCTAGCATTACATGCAATTTGAATTTTTTTACTAAAATTTTTTATACTGTCTTGATTTGCTTTTGATTGATCTTTAAATAATGAATTGCTTTTTAAACCAATCTTATCTTCAATGGCAATCGCGGAAACACCTAATCTTTCTAAATTTCTGATTGTATAAGGCAAATGTTCTGGCCTACCTCCATTGTCTGCGTCAAATAATATAGGTTTAGTGGTAACTTCTATAATATTATTTAGATTATTAATCCTTGTTGTTAGTTCGACAGACTGATTGTCTGGTTTTCCATTTGAGGCGGAGTCGGTGAGACTTGAGGACCAAATGCCATCAAACTCTTTAAATTCGTTCTTATAATTGATTTTTAAATTTTCAATCATTAAGCCAGTGAGTGGATTATGAGACTCAATGAATTTTACTATTTTTTTTGATTTTATTAGTCTAGCTAGTCTTGAAACTCGGTTTTCTGGATTGAAAATAATATTTTGCATGTTTTTTTTACTCTCCTTGATCTCAGGTTGTTTTGTGTAAGGGACTTCAATAAGTTTGCCGTTCCATTTTTTCAGAAGATTAATTACTTTACCTCTAGTTTTTTTTTGAATACCTTTTTTCCAGTCATCACCATGAATTAGGTAATCTGGTTTTAATTTATTTAAATTTTCAGAGTAATCCCACGTATTTTGTTTCATAATCTTTTTTACACCTTTTATGCTACGCATTATTTCCAATCTTTGGTTATAATTTATTAGGGGAAAACTTTTGTATTCTGCAATAGCTAAATCTGTAAATAAACCAATTACAATTTCACCATATTTTTTTGCTTTTTTAATTATATTTAAATGACCAGTGTGTAATATATCTGCTCCCATCGGTACGTAGATAATTTTTTTTTTCATATTTTATATAAAATTGTTATTGGCGATTTCTTTAAAAATTTCTGTATCTGTTTTTCCAAGATTAGAATATTTTGATACAATATCTTTTTCAACAGACGTAACCCCAGCTCCATGTTGTCCTCTTAATTTTGGTCTAAAAACTTGATCAAATTTTAAAAAAGATTCTTGTGAAGCAAAATAACTTGAGACAATTAACGGTAGTTTCCAAAATATTTTGTTTAGATCAGTTTTATCCTGATCATTAGTTTCTTCCTCAAATAATACTGGATTATTCAGATAATTTGTTATTAAATTTTTAATGTTTTTCAAATTATCACTTTTTTCATTATCGATTAACTTTAAAACTATTTCCGCATTATTTTCTGATAGCTCTAACCATTTTTGGTCAATGCTCAACATAAATTCACATACTTTAGGATTTAAAAAAGGAAACCTCGCTTCGATTGGCCCTCTGTTCATAAATATAATTGAGGCTCGTTTTAACATATTATTATAAATATTATTTATAAAAGCTAATCTACTTGTAGATCTTATTTGAACTTTATGTGGTTTGTTTAATTCTTTCCAACTATCGTAGGCACCCAATAATTCATCAACACCGTGTCCACCGATTGTTACTTTAAAACCATCTTTTCTCATTTGCGGGGCTAAGAACCAATAAATAGGTAAAGGGTAAAAACTTAAAGCTTTCATTTTTCTCATTTCAAAACTATCTATGATATTTTTTGTATCATTTACTATTTGCTCTCTGCTTGCCTTAACTTCCACTAATTTTAAACCAATTGAGCTAAAAGAATTAGCGGTGATTCTAGCTTTCTCAACATCAGTAGAATTGAAACCTTCCACAGAAAAAACATAAGAAGTCGGTTGATAACCAATTTTTTTAAAATTTAAGTTTTTAAAAACATAAAAAGTAGACAAAACACTATCTATGCCCCCAGACAGCATTGTGCATATAGGAACGTCAGCCATAGTTCTATTTTTAGCTGAGTCATCTAACAACCTATTAAGTTTTTTTCCAACTTCCAAAATTTTAGTATTTTCTTTAATTAAGTTATTTCTTGGCTTAAAAAATTGAGTTTTTGAAAAATTTTTTTTTTCAATATCGAATTCTATTAAATTGCCCGGTTCCAGCTCTAAGGGTTTTTGCAAACTCACACCTTTAATTGCTCTAAAAGCTTTTAATTCACTTGAAAAAATAAATTTTTTTTTATCAAAATAATAATATAATGGAATACGTCCAGGCCAATCTCTCGTAATGAAAATTTTTTTTTTAGTTAAATCATAAATAGCTATTGCAAACAATGAGTCGATATCTTTATTTTTTAAAAAATTAATTCCCTCTTTTTCGTAAAGCTTTAAAAAAACTTCAGTATCTCCTGATGATATAAAATTAAATTTTTCTGTAATTAGTTTTTTTTTAAAACTTTCAAAATTATAAAACTCTCCATTAAATACTAAAGCTATTCTTTTATCTTTTGAAAAGTAAGGTTGATCAGAAAGGTTATTTTTAAGATCGTTACCGGATTTTTTGACTAAATGACGTCTTGCTGCGAAAACAATATTTTCATTAAGTTTGGAAATTGTTATTCCATCTTCTCCTCTTTTAATTAGATCAATTCCTTTTCTACACTCGTCCAATGAAATTCCGTATCCGCCAAAAATACCACACATATTATTCGCCTTTTAATTCCAAGTTTTTAATAATCTCGTTTACAATATTAATGGGTTCTTTATTTTCTGTATCGATAACTAAATCACAGGTAGATGTTTCTTCAAATGGAATATCAACATCAACTACATTTTTTTTTTCACCTTTTAAAGCTGGTAAGTATAAATTTTTTTTATCTCGTTTCACTCTCTCTTCTCTTGAACTTTTTAGATATATTTCATAATAATTTTTTATTTTTTTTCTGCATTCAATGCGATCTTTCTGAAAAGGGCTTATTACAGCAACTATGGAAGAGATGTCGAAGTCGACTAACCATTTTACTAAGTTAATATATCTTTGAGTATTTTTAGACCTTGAAATAGCATCATATCCTAGATTATTTTCGTATAACTGTCTTACTTGATCTCCATCTATCAAAACTAAGTTGTTTTGATTTTTAATATTTTTATACAAAAGTTTTGAGATTGTTGTCTTGCCTGCTGCAGATGGCCCTATGAGCCATATGCTAAAATTTTTTTTATTCAGCATCGTAACCCCAATTAACTTTATCTTTTCTTCCTCTAGTTAGGGTTTTTTTCAAATTGTAAGTGTTTGTGATATCAATTTTTTCTAAATAATTGAAATTTTGTCCATCTGATATTTTGATTAATGCTCCAGAACCAGTGAAACCATGTTTAATATAAGATGATAACCACAAAGCATCACCTTCTACTATCTTAATTTTTTCTATTTTATTATTTTCTTCTACATTGAAAAAAATTTCTCCCTTAGTCACTAAATAATGTGAACAGTTACTATCTAAGAGATCTGTCACAGCCTTTTTATTATTATTTACTTTTAGAAAATATCCTGTCAAATCGGGCGATCTCGCTGAACAAGCTATCGATGCAACCTTATAAGATTTAAAACTTCTTATAGTTTTTATGGAGTCTTTATAATCAAAATAATATTTGCCTATTTTGTCCTCTTTAAAAGTTTTATCATAATAAAATGAGGCGTCTGTATTTAGGATGTTGCATATTCTATTAATTTCCCCAGTAGAAAGATTGTTTTTATTGGAAAAATAATTCTTTATTTTTTTTAGAGATATTTTTGTTTTTTTTGAGATTGAATTTAAATCGTAACCTCTATTTAAAATATCTTGATGTAGAAACGATCTATTAGGATTTTTTTTACCTAAAACTTTACTGAAATTTTTAAAAGAATTATTGTTTAACTTACTGTCAAATAAAGTTTCTATGTTTGATTTTGTAGTATAAGACAGTATCTTTCCTGGTCCATCGGTTGCTCGAGAGTATGTATGCAAACAGTATGAAGGTTCATAATAATTTGATCCAACTACCCAGTTAGTCTTAGGGTCTGGATTGATCTTAAATTTAACAAAATTTGTTTTATTAATTTTTTTTGCAAATCTGGCATAAATATCGTTTGGACCTAAACTAACAGTAATAGCGGGCTCTAAATGACCGTTATTTAAAACAGGCATTTTTTCTTTCGGACAAAGAATATCAATTAAAACTGGAGCTACATATCCTTTAGGAGATGGAAGAGTATAATAGTTATAATAATGAATTCCTCCTCTTTGTATCGGACGCTTGGTCTGATTTATTTGAGCTTTTGTCTTTATTATATAATTTGGAACTTCCTCTGTTTTTAGTATCTCATTTAAATCAATATCTAATACTTGAGATATTATTTTTGCAGAATTTTCTGAAACGCTTTCGAGATTTTCAAGATCTATTTTAAAATTAGAATATCTTCTAAGTTTCTCATTTAAAACTGAGAGTGTGGTTTTTCTAATATTTAACCAGTGATTTAATTTAATTTTATCTATCATATTACGCTAATAATTTATATTTTTTGATAATACAATCGATATTGTTTAAGGATATCATCTTATCCTGACAAAGATAGTGGCTATTCTTTGTAAGAACTTTTTAAACAATTTAGTTTTTTTTTCAAGTAAAAATTGAACTAATTTTTTTTGGTTATAAGCTTAAAAATACTAGGATCTAAATATTTTTTAAGTTTCTCAAAACGTTTTTTTTTGGCTAAAAGTCTAATTTTTTTTCCATCTATTGTAAGTAATTTGATATCTTTTCCTTTGCAATTACATGCTTTTTTAGCTTTTGTTCCAATTTTGCCACAAAAACTACACATCAAGGGTTCTTTGGTTTTGATAATCTTTATTTTAATATCTCTTTTTTTTTTAAAAATAGATTGAGAGGCATATTTTGAGAAAAAATTTTTATAACCAGCGTGATCTCTTCCAACAATAAAGTTTTTCATTTTTAAATTATCTAGCATTTGTGCTTGCAAATAAGCTTCTCTAGGTCCAGCCATTAAAGTTGGCATATACAGTTTAAATATTTTTGAACCTGTGAATATTTTTTTTTTAAAAAGAATTTTGTAACTTTTAATAATTTCTTTAGGAACATACTTATTTTTGTCACTTTGTATAAAAAAAATGATAAACTTTTTTTTTTTATTATGTAACGATTTCAATATATATTCGTGACCAAGGTGCCAGATATTTCTTGTGGTAAAACAAATATATTGTTTTAGGTCTAATTTATTTAAAGTTTTTAAATTATTCAAAACAAAATCTTTATCTTTTGGTATTTTTTTACCATTCATAAAAATCTTACCAGAAATATAATTGTTTTTTGCCTCGAAAAGTTTTTTTACTGAAGGATGTGATCGGGATATCGTATTATATATTTTTTTAGCAAATTTTTTTCTATCTATTTTAAAACAGCTTTCTAAATTAATATAACCTACGTTTTTTTTTCTAAAAACTAATTGATAATTTTTATTAGTTTGAAGTTTTTTTTTATTTTTACTATTAAGTAAAATAGGAAGAGTACATTTAAAATTTTTATACTTATTGTTATTTAAAATAGAGTTACATTCATTTAGATTACAAAATTTTTTAATGGGATTGTAGAGACCGGAAGATAAGTTTATTAAATTTAGGTAATCCTCACTATTAATTTCGATCTTTACATTAGATAAGTTTTTTCTAAAATTAAACTTTTCATACATAAAAAGACTTTAATACCTATAATTAAAAAAAAAAATTGAAAATTTTTTTCAGTGCATAAATCAAGCCAATTGAGCTATTAGTACTGGTCAGCTGCACGCGTTGCCGCGCTTCCACACCCAGCCTATCAACGTAGTGGTCTACTACGGCTCTATAGGAAGAACTAGTTTTAAGGTGGGTTTCCCACTTAGATGCTTTCAGCGGTTATCCCTTCCATACTTAGCTACCCGGCACTGCAGCTGGCGCTACAACCGGTCCACCA
>Ga0310343_10000435_pt1 | contig 19810 bp, 21 predicted proteins | sample HC15DNA2025_MG_FD_203519 | JGI IMG/M metagenome (GOLD analysis project Ga0310343, IMG submission 203519) | Marine microbial communities from station ALOHA, North Pacific Subtropical Gyre - HC15-DNA-20-25_MG | ecosystem: Environmental > Aquatic > Marine > Oceanic | place: Pacific Ocean: North... | reverse complement strand
TCCAATAATTCTTCCTCTTCCTCATCTGTTAAATCATCCACTGTTAAATCTATTGCCTCCAGTTTTAGTCTATACGCTCTTTTTAACATCCATTTTTTCCAAAAGTGGTTCAAAATAACGACCAATAAAAAAATAGTAAACACGATAATTAGATACCACAAAAATGTCATATTATGGTACTATATATATATGACGTAACATTTAATAATACTATATATTAATTCAGGATGTCTAATCTTTTAATGCGCACAAATAATATATATAATTATGAACAAACCATGAAGCCATTAGGAACTTTAGTATATGAAGATCACTTCGTAAGTGATAAATTGAATGCATTTAATTTGTTATGGTTGTCATCAAAACGCGTAGCATTAGATGAAGATTATTTAAAGACATTGAAACAGTTGCTATCAAGTAAGGTAGAAAAGAAACAAAATAGTAGTGTGCTATCTTATCCATGGGCAATTAATTCAACGTATTATGAATCCACAAGCATGTGCTTTGAATATTATATGGCTGTCATTACTTTTGCCAGCAGAGAATTACATAAAATATTACAAAATTCAAATTCACATTTATTAGACAAACAGCACTTTAACAAGATCGTAAATACGTATAAAGAGGCAAAAGAATGTTTAAAAAAATGGAACACAACATCATTAATTTATCCAGCATGTCCATACGTAGTTTCCGAACGGTACGTCAATGATTGTATAAAATTTGTCAGAGGTACTCAATTATTAGTATACAGCGAAAAAGAAACCAATAAAACAACGAAAGGTGTAGCTTTATCATCTGCCATGACTTATCTTGGTGATATTTGGGTGCGGATGCCTTATATTTCTACTATTGCATTGAATCATTATTTAACAGCAAGATTGTTATTATATGCCGACGTGAACTCCAATACAGACGATAATGAAACTAATTCCGGGAAAAAAATCACTTGCATGAAAGAGGTGTTAAATATATCTGGATTGATTGATCGGTCTACATGTTATTTACCATCCGTTATTTTTGACAAATTAGACAATATTGCACAAAATTACGACAAGGATATTCGAATGATAGAATCTGTATATTACCCAACGGAACTCAACATAGTTGACGTAAACATTCCTTCCAGTGTAGATAAAGATAAAATATGATTAAATCGAAAGGCAATAAAACTGTAAAAAAAAAGAATACTACAAATAATTTTTTAACTAACCATAGTAAAGTTTTTAATCTTGACGCTGTAGTAAAAAATTACAGATGTCTTTTCTGTAAACGTGAAATTTATATTAATGATATCTATACCTCTTCCTGTAAAGGATGTGAGTCCCAGTGGTTTGAGAAACTCATGATTAGTGATAGCAGAGTGGTTGATGCCATTTAAGGAGTGGAGCTACTACCAGATGTTTTTCTTTTTTTATTGTTATTATTATCTCCATTATCCCTATCTTTTTTTCGCAAAAGTTGTATTGCATATTTACCTACATCTTTAATACTATGTTCATCTTTACAAATGTTAACACATGTTATAATTATATCCAACGTTTCTTTATCACCATATGTCTCCATCAAAGCTTTAATATTAGGTAATGTATCAGCCCACTTACACACACGATCATAACGGTGATGCTTTGTAACCCATTCCAAAAGATCTATAAACTGTTCCGTAAAATACGACAGATTCTCCTCCTTTGACTTGTTGTTTGTAGCAGCTAAAATCCTACTAACTCTTCCTAATATTCTTATTAATAAGTGAAAACATAATTGTGTAATGTAACCTTTCATGGTATTACTCCAATCTTTACAGTCAAAGAATATATAAGCCAACGATAGAGCTATATCCATATATTCCCTTGTTACCTTTCCTTCTCTTGTAGAGAACGACCATAGTGTTGCAACCCCTAAACGATTAGTAAAATGACCCTTTAGTAACTCCAAAAGTGTAACTGATTTACCTTTACCGTCAAAACTTGCACCATATCGCAACATTCCTAAGCACGATTCCGGATTTGGATTGCTAAGAAATTTCAAAACTTGCAAACTATTCTGTGCCTTTATAACTTCTTCTGTTTCCCCCCAAATTCCCTGACCGGTTTTATTAACCTCTTCAATTAGGCTAGTCAAATAAGGCAACATAAATTCATCCTTTATTTTAACTTTATGATAACTATTCTTGATGTATGGGCTTGGAAACATAATGTCGTTGGAAAAGTATCCATCATAGCAATATTGAACACCAATAGTTACGCCATTTTCTCGTTGTAACTGTAAAGAATATAAATAAACTTTTTGATAGTCTACAGACCCTAATATATTTTTACCAGATATCCAGTCTACGTATGTATCAAACGATATTTTACCACCTTCATGTGCTCCTAGATTCTCAAGACAACCTCGAAGCCTGAAAATCACCTCATTGTGCGAATGTTCTTTATACCATTCTAGCTTGGTACGTTTATCACTTTCATCGTAACTCGTAACGGCACTAATTTTTTCCTTAATGATATTAGTTATAGTAACCGGTTCCCAATTCTTTCCTTTCTGTCCATTTAGCAACATTTCGCGGCTAATTATGATATTCATACCTTTCCGAAACTTGTGCTTTTTAGGATCATATCCAACAAGAAAAGACTCACCCGTACGAGAATTATTAGAAGAAACAAAGTTATCCAATCTTTTTCTCATTGCACGACACATGTGGCTGACTCCTTTGGATACATCGGTAACCATCTGAGCACTGTTTGTACTTAACGAAAAAGATACTAAACCTTTTAAAGGACGAAATCCTGAATTAAATATATTTTCTTTCGTTTCTACAATTGACACATAAATATTACATGATTTCTCGAGGCATTCCTTCCATTGCAGTATTCGTTCATGCAACGCTTTATTAATATCACGTATGGCGGTAGAAAAGTTCTCACAAGGTGCTAATGCAGATAATATAGTAAGCCAACGCGAGCCTAATGATAAAACCCACTGGATAAACAATTTCTGTGTATTTTCTACATAACAGTTACCATAATTTTCACTCAATATCGTCTCTGTCAGAGCATCCAGAACAACTATTTTCCAAAGTAAATCATCCTCTTTGTTCTTCTTTTCAATTGTAGTCGCAAAAAACATTTTCTGAAACCAAGCAACAACAGAGTTTGATAAATTGCCACTGACTACTCCGTCTGAAAACGCTTGTTTCATGTGTGCTCGGACCTTGTTCCATTCTAACCATATTTGGAAAGCTGTCAGTTTCTTCTGCTTTTTATCCAATGGGATTGTTGATTCCGGTACATCACGCACATATCGTAATAACGGGTTCTTCGTTAACAACGCCGTGTGTCCCCAATGCAATGGCTGACCCGTCGTAGCGTCGTGTTCAAATACTGGGTCAATCGGTGATGGAAATTGCCTTACCGGCTTAATGCCTTGTACCAAACAAAGAAATGGAGTATTTCGTACCCAGTTTACTTTTTCTTTTTCCTCGTAATAATTACAATGACTTCCATACGGTGTAAGCTGTCCCTGTTTACAAAACTCCTCGCAATCCTTCGCTTTACGACCGCACACACCACACAGACAATTTTCACAATGTTTGGCATTGATTTCTGTTATGTTTTTAACATGTTTTCTATCTTGTTCCTCCGAACCTGTAGATTTCCACAAACTTCTATACATTGCATATTTTGGGCAATGGCATCGTACATGTGGTACCTTACAAGCTTTTTCCACAGCCCATTTTCTTGCTTCACTCATTCCATTATTATTGTTATTCATTTCTCTAGCTATTACTGCAGCCATCTTTATTATAATTTTCAATTTTATTATGATAAAAACAATAAAGTTATATTGTATAAATATGTTTATGTCTTTAGGTGTATGTGTCTGGAAAGGGTGTCTTTACGCCTGTATTTATTTATTTCTTAGTAGTTATTACTTGCTCATTTATCTTAGTTATTTTTTAAAATATTGATGTTTTAATGCTGTTTACATGCTAATTACGTGCTAGTTATACATGCTCGCCATTCATTATTTTAAGCAATACTATATGTATGCTATCCCATTATTTCATTTTTATAGACTAACATAGAGTTAAAAACAGGGTTCTTCAGTAGTTATTAGTTATTGGTGTTGTAATGCTATTTACATGCTAATCAAAAACAAGTGACAAATTATTCAAACAACACAAACACATCAAGATATATATGCATATATATGTAGATACACCCTTTCCAGACACATAAATATACAGATATAAAAACGTAAATTACAAAGGTATAAACAATAAAAACGATATTTAATTATTCTAAAATGGTTAAACACATTATATTGAGTGCTCTCGGGTTAGCTGCTGCACATACGGTTAGCTCTTTAAATGAAAAAAATGCAAAGTTGGAAAACCGCATTAAATCATTAGAACACCACAATGTTTCTATATCGAGATTTTCATACGAAGCAACAAAACGAGCTTGTACATTGAAAAAACGTCTAGATAAAATAAAAGCGCAATATGAAAAAAAATGCGCCAAAATGGAAAGATTGCGACAACATCTATGTGATCCTGATGTAGGGAGGATCGTCATTGTCAAATGGCCAAAAGACGTTAAAAATCCACAATGGTCTGAAAAAGTTTTTTATGGGAGAGTGAAAAAAAAAATGAAAAATCATTATGACGTTTTCTTCTTTACAGATAATAGTATGTCATTGGTGCCTAAAAACATTTGCTACGCGTTAACCCCGTTCCCTGTCAGTAAACGCAAAATATAAATCATTCCACTTTTGGTTTGTACGTTTTCATCCAGTATTCAATAATCATTAATAAGACGCAAAAAATGCAAATGGTGGATAAAATAATGTATGAATACTGCATTAAATCCCCTTTCATTACTACGTCGCATTCCTCTATACATGAGCTGTTGCATATTAATGTTTCCACCTCAATCCAATCAGGTAACAATGGAAAGTGTAGAGTATCGTTCTTTTTTACAGCGACAACATCTTGCATTAAAAAATGTAGCTTGTTTGGTATTATTGTTAATTTACCGTGTAGTTTATTAGATGTTGTGAAATAAAAAAAATGTCCTGTTGTATGACAGAACTTCATATAATAAAAATAATATATTTTCTTAGACTAGTACTAGCAATTAGCAATAGTGAGCGTCAAAATTAAATTGTAATTGCTCTTCCTTTTTATAAACAACACAATGTACTCTACCTACATAGGCGTTAGTTCTGTTAATATATTTTTCTGAATACTTATTATAGGTGGCAGTCTCATACATCCAAGGCAGAGAATCTAATTGTATATCTGTATACCCGCCACTATAACAATCACCTTTTTGCGCCCTTCCAATAGTAACCACGTTGTCATAATCCGAAAATTGATAACAATCCCTCCCAAAATATATACCAGTAGCTCCAATACAAATTTCTTTGTAATATGTCCCTTTCACGCGAACTATAGTTCCTTCAGGTACTGTAACCCACTCATGGTATTGTTTAAATTTACCGGGTGCACCAGAGTTTAAAGTTATCCACTTATCTTTCCCGGGTAATTTATATTCAGTACCTAAAGTAGATGGGCACGGATCCATTAAAAAATAGTCATGTTTAGCTCGTGGTAAAGACCACAAATAGTTTTCCACTTTTGCTTTCCAACACTTCATATGCGTTGTTAAAGAGTTCGGATTCTTAATAACAGGTCGAAGATTAAAGATTTCACTCTCTAAGTGTGATTGTGGAATATTCTTGCGTAAATATGATTTTCTTATTAGCTCTGCAAGTCTTTTATTGGTATCATATACCACGACTGTCGTTTTTATATTTTTTTTGTCGCACATTTGTAAATCCAATGCTTTTAATAATTGTTGTCTAGAATATTTCCTAGTATATCTTTTGCAATCCTTTATTAGTTTTTTTATTGCTTCGTAGTCAATTTTACCTTTTTGTTTGGTATGCATATTGCTTCAATTAACTTTAAAATAAGTTTTTTTTATTTGTTTTGTAAATTATTTAAAATCTATACGTGTGTCTGGAACGTGTAGCTTATGTATGTTATATGTGTTATGTGTTTTATTTTGTCTAACCATATATATTATATAAGTTAAGCCTTACTGCTGTTTGGCGACTTTGTTACTTATTATATTTTGAAATTTGCGACTTGTTTTTTTTTTGAATTTTGCGGGAATCCACAATAATATGGACGTAGCATTAAATAATGTTGAAATAGTAGGTATTACTATAGTCTTTTACTATCATTTTCAATTCAAGTGAAACAAAAAATTGCACTACATACAACCCACTCCAGACACTTTCACACTTCGTTGCTATATATATTATCAGTACATCCAATACATATAAAAAGAGAAAAAGTTATTATTGAGTAAATCTATAAGTATATAGACGGTTAAAAATTAATTTTAGACAATGTTTGGATCCTTTGAAGATAAAATACCAGCTAGTATTGGACACGTAGACTTTGATAAATACATGCGAACAGGGTTCAGTCCAGAGAATCATGAAAACTTAGAAGATGAATTTAAAAAATTGGGAAAGGTAAAACACCATTTAGCATTGGTTGTAAAGGCAGCAACGTTTAATGATACCTTCACAGATCACTCTGCTGTTGGTGTAAACAATGATGGAGAGATATTACCTGGTAGCAAATATAATTTTGAACTTTGGAAGTTTATGAACTTCTTGTGTCGCGATTTATGTTATGTATCCCGTGCTCCACCTGAGCAGGATAAAAACGAAAACACGAATGATGCGGAAGTCATTTATGACGAAGGTTCATCTGCTGCCGCTATTAAACCAAACATGCAGGGTTGTAACGCTCATAATTTTTATTGCTATGGCAATTGTGAAGCCGATGGTCATGGTAACAAGACAATTATTGATCTTTTAAAGGAATTTCGTGGAGAGGGTGCGATGGTATTACAACATGAGACATGTCCTTTAGATTTTCATACAGAAGGAAAATGTTACTGCCTAGATCCAGACCAAAACTATGAAAGGAATTTCTTTAAACCTACGTCAAACTCTGTGTTCACAGACAGTGACGACGATGATGACGATGATGAAGAAGAATATACGGTTCACACGTACAACAAAATGACGCCAAGGCAACAAAAAAACTTTTTTGAAAGTAAGAATGTAACAACTGAAAGTGGTACCACCATCACACAATTCAGTGTTGCTAGCTCGCCGCGTGATACGTGTGCTGTTGTACCGGGTTCCAATGATCCATTATTTGTATTGTTTTATTACCCTGAAGACGCACAAAAGGGTGGTTCACCAACAAAAGCAGCAGCATATGCTATACATATCTTTATTCCTTATTCATACGCAGGAAAATCCATTGATAGAATTCAAGCATATATGATGCAATGCATGCAAAAATTTTTAAATAAAAAAAAAATGAAAAAAAATGATTGCTATTCTTGGTGGGAACAAACAGATAAATGGGCGCTTCCAGGTCGGCAATTATGCAGTCGTCATAATTTAATGAACTATTGCAATCGTGTCATCTATGAAGACAACGTTTTACAGCAACAACATATTGGAGAGCAGCAATACGTTGGACATAAAGATTCCGAATACAATGTAACGAAATTATTTAATTTTTTTCAAAGTCACGCCACGGTTTTACACAATAATACAGCCCAACTGCTATATCCAAAGGTTGATGAACGTTTTTTTGATCCGGCAAATTTTTACAATGAAACTGGTGATCAATTTAAACATGCCATGCCAAGACAATTTATTTTAAGTTGTGGCGTTAAAATAAACGATGCGCTGATGAATCGAAACAATGGCATTATGGATAGTACACGTGTAGATGTTTTTTTTCGTGAAAATTTACCTATGATGAAAGAATATGCCAACAAACTAGGTATTAATAGAGTAGCAAAACGTGTAACCAGAGGGTTGCTAAATCCAACCACGGCAACCAAATTAAAAAGTATGAATATTACTATTCACAATTCGCAACCAGTAATGGACTCAACGTCTGGTTTAACAATGACAGCCACTGGAAACCCATTACGAGCTCTTGTAAAAAAAAATGGGAAGGATTGGACGGAAAGTTCAGAGGGCTTGATGTTTATCCAAAAAATTAAAGCGGAAAAAAGTTATAATTTGTATGTGAAAGCGCTAGAAACTTGTGAAACATTAAAGCAAAAGCGTAATTTATATAACACATTGTTTGACAAAGTGTACCCGCTACTACAAGAATTACCTAGAGGCGGCAGTAACAACCTTGGAAAATGTTCTAGAGCTTTTTATTCATTTGCTAGAAAAGTTCAAAGGGAGCAAACATTTGGACCATGGTTGACTGGCGGAAAAAAATTATCTGCCCCCGGGCAGTCTATTATTGGTAATTACACTGGTCGCTTCTTCGCATTGGCTGCTTGGTTTAAAAATATTTCGACATTTGTACATCATGCGTTTTGCATTCATTTTACTGGACGAACCGTATGTGAATTGCGACGAGAATTGAGACATTTATTGATGACCGGGGATCCCGGTGTTGGAAAAAGTTTTGTTGTCATTGTAAATTGCAAATATTTCTGGGTTCCGGGGACATGGGAAGAGCAGAATTACATGTCAGATCTAGCCCAATTTGTGAAAAATGCTGATCAGGCTTACGTTATCGTCATTGAACATGAAAAGGATACTAGTAACGTAGGTGCATCCAGTGCTGTGGATCAAGCAAAAGCGAAAGAAAAAGCAAGCAGAGAAAAAGGAATTCTTTCATATGGAGTGGCAACCGGTAGTAGATCTGTGAAAGGTGAGGATGGTCATTTTTATAAACGAGAGTTTTGTAACGTTTTGAGCCAGTTACGCATAGGATTAGGTAATTACGATTTTGGGCAGATGATGGAAAAGGGGATTTTAGATCGCTGGAAATTTCGTTATGCCGACGATGTAGACAGAGGATATGGAAAGAGTAGAGAAGACATGCAAGGCCAGAGTGAAAACGACAAAAATTCAAAAATAGTTCAAGGAAATCAATTTGCCCTTGAAATGCAATTGAGCCATTCGTATCGCTACATGATTGGGCAAGCATTTGATTTAAATGTCCTGATTCCAAATATGAACATGGAAATAACTGTAGACGCATTGTCGTTTGTCAGGGAATATCTGCGCAAAAAGAAAAGTGGATTAGATTTAAATACAAGGCTGATGTCTGGTATCAAATTACAAGCTAAAGAATTTGCGTTGCAACGAGTATTTGAAATTTATTTCTTTTCTCCACCACCTGGTAAGGTATGCATGCATTATTGGGCACCATTTACTGGTGACGTTAGACCATCAGATAGCTCAAATGAATGGATTCCTATGAGCGAACAGATGAACAATATTTTACGCATTTATCGAAAATCCACTGGTGAATTGTACCAGAGCCATCAAGGTATTGCTATTGACATTGTTGGTTCACCCGTGGAAGGAGTTTATGGAGAGGAAGTAACAGAGGTTGTTGGAGAAGTCAATAAGTGCGACGAAAAGTTTTACGTGTTACGAGATACAGAAAACGTAAATGGTTTTGACGGTCAGCAAATACAAGAAAAAGTTCCATTTGCATATATTAAAAGGGCTTATGTTGATGATCCTAGTATAGATTTCGAGGATGATGACAATAAATGGATAAGAGAAGCACAAAAAACGCCAATTGGAAAGGGTTACGAACAGTTGTTTCACCCCGAGAGTGAACATCATCAACGACATATCAGAGAGTTAAATAAATTACTGTACGTGACACAAGAAGATACGATACTTGCCATGACAGCTGCTCATGATGATATTTGTCCAAAAAGTGTTTTACGTATTATTCATTACATTGTTAAGTATGCAAAAGGCCAGATGAAACAAGCGGGGATAGCGGGCTTCCTTGGAAGAGGTCCAGATGGCTCAGATGATACAGCTGAGATGTTAAAGTTCTTTAAACCCACTTCGTGGCGTTCGAACGATACCGATTCAAAAAATTATGACTTTAACTACATTGACCTTGGTTACAAATCGGAATTGTTAGAAAAAATTAATAACGAGATTGCAGGGGATCCAGATAGAATTGATGGTTCTCCAACGGCTTATAGCACGATGCAATTAAATAAAGCGTTGACCTTCATGTTTAAAAAGAAAATTACAGCGGAGACGTTTACTTCGGCCACCTATTATAGAGTAGAAAATGCATTTGACGAACAGAATAATCCTATCATGGTAAATGACAATGTTCAACGACAAAAAATTGTGTTAAAAAAAGGATCGGTACAAAGCGGTAATTTCCAACGGGAACATCAAGTGTTGCTTGCCGGTGGAGTCAACGTTATGAAATCGAAGTACCACGGCAATAATAAAATTTATTTGAATGTGAGCTTTATTATACAACAACTTGAAAATGAACCAGCGGAAAAAGGAAAAGTTACCAATCAAATTTATGAAGCTTTAAAAGCCTATTCAAGTCAAAAATATTTAAATGTCCATCCAAGGATAGAAAAAATGGAAGAAGAGGAACAGTTGAAAGACGACACGAAACATTACATGACTACTGCTTGTCACTTTTTAAATCGTTCTATTGTAAAGAAAAAATCACAAAATGTAGATGGAAATTATGAATTAAAGTATGGAACAGTTATTAACTACGATGTACCTGATTTTATTGAAGTAAAAAAAGGAAGACGTACTCATATGATTACAAGGAAGAATGTACCAGATCCACACCAAATTTTTCTTGCAAATTTAGATCGAAGAGAACATTGTGAAAGTAATGTTGCAATGAAAGTTAACCCTGATAGTTATATGAACATTAAGAGGCAACAAACACTTTTTAAATGCCCAGAACCAAAGGAAGGTGATCAATATTCAACGACAACTACTACGACTACCACCACCTTCCAGTCGTAATTCACCAAATGGGGTTTACTTCGAAGATTATGATCTTAAGTTGGCTAGAGAATTTAAATATACCGATAATAATTATATTAGAGAGTGTATTCATAAATGGCAGCAACATGTTGGACATAGTGATTCAACATACATACCGGAAGAAAATAAAAGACAGATGAAATATTTTACAGATAAACGTCATTGGCATCGTGTCTTTACTGATTATGCTAGAATAAGGGAATTAAAAATTAACATGGAAAAAGTGGTAGAAAGTAATGAGGAAGATACCAATAATCCAACCATGGACGAATATATTGCATATGGTGAAATGCAACAACAAATAGCACAACGACCACGTGCTACTGCTTCTGGATTTAATCCCCCTACGGGAAGGAGTCAACAACCTACGTACACTACGAATAGGGGTCCCTTAGACCGATTTGCACAACAAGGAATTTCCAATGTCAATGCTCCAAAACGTACTAGAGATGGATATGATCTTGAAGATGGCTTTGTTGTTGATGAAGATGACGGAGTAGATGCGCATGCGTATAGGGACGCAGTAAATGGCGTAGGCAGTAACAGAAAAAAGAACAAGAAACAGAAATTAACGCATCAAATGCTAGGGAATGATAATTATGATTATGACAACTATGAACAACGTGATGATAGACAAGAAGACGAGGTAATGGAAACTGATCACCAACAGCAACTATTCCAACAACAATTACAAGAGCAAGATGCACAGGCTAACTCAACCGAAGCTAAGTATGCAAATGAAGAGTGGGCAGATAACAATGCTGCAGTAAGCGGTGATGAAGACGATGATTCTCAAAAAAAAAGCGGCGATGAAGCAGATTTTAACAACTTATTTAATGACAGTAGTTCACCGTTAATAAACACTCAAGACTCCTCTCAAGATCAAGATGATGGTGATTGGGCGTTTAAACCACATGGGAGTTCGTTAATAAAACAGAGTAATAAATCTTCATTCCTAAATGATGATGATTCAAGTGATGAAGAGTCGTAAAATTAAATAAAATAGAATATAACTAATAATTAGTCAGTAAATCAAAAAGCGGGATGTCACCCCTGTATTCCTCCCTATCCATATCTACTCCGAGACATTGCCATGCATTTTCTTGTCTAATTTCTACTAAAGGATTTAACCCATTCTTTGTGAACTTCGACCTAGGTTGAAATACCCAAATAGGAAAATAAAATATTGTCTCTGCTTCCACCACACCACGTCTACCATTTTCAAAATCACAATAAGAAGTTACCATATCCAAATCGTATAAAAATACACCTCGATTGTAGCCGTTGTAATTATATATTGTATGCGATAAAGAAAAAGTTATCTCATTAGACCTAGCAACTTGCACCCACGCAACAGCAAATCGGAAACCATGAACCAATTCGTGTAAACACTCACTAAAGTCAATTTGATGCATAAAGTTAAAGATATATTGAGTTAAATCCTCCGGTAGATTTAACACTTTTTGTAGTAATTTATGTTGCAATAATTCCAGTTCTTTATTAGATTTTATTATATCTTTTTTTACTTGCCCTGTATTACTCATAACATCTAAATAGCAGCCCGTCCAATACTGGCAGTATTATCCGGGTTGATACTAATAACACGCTCTCTTTCCGCTGGAGTCATGGCTCGCATAGCCATCTCACTTAACAATGCAAATCTTCTCTCAATGTCTTTTTTTATATATCTTTCTATCATCGGTTCCAAAATGCAATGATAGTGTATAAAATTTGTCATACAAACTAGAAGACAATTTAGGATTAGGATGGCAGTGGTTGTAAATATAAACAAGGACCAAAAATCGTACATTTGTTATACAATTTATAACAAAAAAAACTATATATAGTCATAGATAATATGGTGTGAGAATGTCAGCATTAACGGATTTACAACGTACTTTAGGCGTTATTGAACGTGTGAGAAGTTTAGGGCATCAAACTACCGCTGCACATGCCTACAATGTTGCTAGGAGACATCGTAGTATTGAACTGGCAACATTGGAAATATTAACAGAGAGAAATACAGTCGAAGAATTGTTAGATTTAATCAGAGAGAAAGCAAAATATAATTTATCTCCAACCACGAAAAAAAGATGTTGTATTTGTTTAAAACGAGAGCGAGCATTTGTTGTTGCTCCGTGTGGACATTACAATATTTGTGGAGTGTGTATACATAATCCTAAATTAAAAAATTGTCCAATTTGCCGAAAATTTATTGTACACCGAATTAAAGTTTATGAGTAGTATGAGTAGTTGCTAAAATGAAGCAAACATTAAGGTTGAAGAACATATGCTATAGATATTTACGTTCCAGAACATATGCTATAATCATGGTAGAGTTGTCCTGACGTCATTAATAGTGTTAAAAATAGGGTTTTTGTTCTAAGTTGATTCACTGCTAAGGGCCAAATAACAGGTACACAGCATTACTTGGATTCTAAGTTGTTCATTTTTATTGGTTCCAGAACTGCAACTTGTCATCCCATGCTATATTCATGCTAATAAAAGTTGATCTAATATCTGTGTTTTAAAAAGTTGATACTAAAAAGTTTTCGAAAATATACCAATTTTGTATGGCACGCGCCCACTTACGGATTTATGAATGTTACATACGTGGTAAACTAGTGGATATCACCAAACACATAAAAATAGAAACATTTTCGGCAAATTATGCCAGCTACATAGCATTACAATGTGTCTCAGATTTGACTCATTTTGTGTGGGGGTGCTTTGTCATTAATTCACACATTTTCACACATTGAGAATTACTTACACTTAACACTAGACATTTCACTACGTGCGATAATCCGGATAATCTGGATAATTAAATTACAATTATAGACAAATTTTGTACAAATTTTGTATTCTACTAAGTAAACTACATTTACGGATATAATACTCCCTTTGTGGGTATTTTGTTTGTTCCTATATAATTTGTATTCTACAAAGTACAAACACTTACTAATTTCAAAAAATAACAAGTGACAAAATATAAAAAATAGAGAGAATGGGACCCTTTTCCAGACAGTGACGCACAAATATACTACACATATCTATACATGTATAAGTCTACTTTAACAACAATATTTCCAAACAATTTATATAAAATATTATACACAATCACGCTATAAACACGTTTATCACCATGAATAGTGAAATTAATATATCTGAATATATAGAATTCTTTGAAAAGGTAGTACAAGAGAATTTTACAACATCATCATCGCTTCCTGAGAGGGTGAGAGGTCTAAAGGTTAATACCCTTGAATATGTTGAAACAACCTTGCGTAGCTTAAAAACAAACGGAAAGCGTACTCTTATTACGTTAGCAGCAAAACAGGAAGAGTTTGTGCATGCTTACGAAGGAGCAGTGGAACAAGTGATGAAAAGTGGTAGCTCTTTAGGCAAAAAGGCTGTAAACAAAAATGGCGAGTGGTATCTCGTCAATATTGTCAACAGGTCTTACGAAAAAGGTAGCCAATTATATTCTAATCATGCATCATTTCTCAAACAGTATGAGGATATGAAGTCATGTATGAAGCGACGATATAACTATCGAATATTAGCGGAGCAATGGCGATTGAAGTCTATTTTTTCTTTGCCTTTGGAGCAGGTGGAAGCAGTGTTTGATGATGAAATTAAGTTTAATGAAATCGGTGAATTTCAAGAAGGCAAAGAATACCGAAAATACGAAAGGTGTAGTACTGGTAGACACGACAAACTGGTAGAGCATCAAGAAAGATATACAATGGGTACACTTATGACAATGAAAGGGGAAGCGAGTGGCGACAGATTTGGCCAACCAGTTTGGGTAGAACATAAATATAACTGGGGTGTAATACGTTATATGTTATCGAAACGTTTTTTAGAATGCTACTACAACGAACTGAAACAGTTACACAGATATAAAAAGGTGAAGAAATGGTGGATGATCCACCAATTTCTACAAACAAAGGCTCAAGAAGAATGGATTAAAGCATATGGAGAAATTTCACCAGAAAAAGCATATGAAAATTTCGTTTTAAATAAGACGATTTATGAACACGCTTTATGGACAAAAAGGTTAAACAGGGTTACAAAAGGATATGCTCCCAATTCAACCGGATTAAAAATATATGACGGCGTTTGTTGTACCAGAACAGGGGAGGATATAACAGGGAAGAAGAGAAAACGCCCTCACATAACTCTTAGAAAAGTTCTTACCAATCTCAATTTGCCGTCTATAAATGCAAGGAAAAGGATCAAAGGAGAAGAAAGGACTAACACGAAATTTCATGATAGAGAATTCATACGTAAATTGTATTTAGCATTGCCAGAAAAAGTAACAGAATTATTTAAAAATTTTAAACGCTGAAAATCTAGGAGGCCACGACAGTAGGCGCTTCTCCTGCGACAGTACAAATGTAGACCTCGCCAGCTGTTGTTATGTGAATATCACCAATTTTTGCACATAAGTCAGTTGCGTCTGCTAAGCCTGATTTAATTTCTGGAACCTTCGATTGGGGAAGTGTTTCAAGGCATTGCACTGGATTTGTTGTACTTTCACAGCAATCGCTATTGTAATAATGGTAATCAATTTCACTACAAGTAACTGCTGATCCAAATGCCATAGCTGGGATCATAAAAAATAAAATAAATAATATACCAAATCGTTTCATGTTGTTATAAAATTATTTGTAAATTGCTTTGAATCTTGTATGTTATACTTAGTAACTTGGTATATACACTTTTTTTAAAGTATTTTAATCGCACTCTATAGATGTCCCTATACCTTAATGGTGAATTTATTGGTATCTTTAAAAATGTACCAGATAGCCCTTTACTTTATTTTAATGTAAATTTATTATACTACATGCGATTTCACGGATTTGTATGGATAACTATTAGATTCGGCAATTGTATTGTACACCATGCGCGTTTATTTTGCTTTCAACGCTATATTATCTACAATACAGAATTTGGTGTGTTCAAAATAAGGTTTGTTGTGATACCATCGGTATATTTGTTGCAACATCAGCTAACACTAATACCATGGCCGATAGTGAATCAAAATCAAGTGATAAAAATGATAGGTCCACCTTAACAAGCCCTAAAAAAGTAAAGCAAATTAAACAAATTGATAATAAGAGCAGACCATGGTGTATCAATAATAAATTGATAGAAATAGCCGAATTAAACACTGGTGAAAAAATACCGTGTGTTAGTATTTTCACAAATAAACGTTCCCTTATTCCTGAAGATGCATGGATTAAAGTGCAATTAAATGAAGAACAAGGTTTTGTTTTATATGATAGTAAAACATTTGAGTTTGTCACGAATAACCTTGTAGAAATGCAATTTGATGAAGAGAAAAAAGTTGTGCTTCGTATCATGGTTTACGTACCAGAGGAAATGACATTGGAGAGAGATAGGAAAATATTCTGGAAAGAAATATTTGAAAAGTACATGACATTAGCACCAACTCCGTATCGGGAAACATCCGAGACAGGTAGTTTAACTAAACAATTACAAAAAATTAGTTTAACACCTGTACAAGAAGAAACAAACAGCGAAGAGCAAATCACAGATGATTAAAGTACCCCTACAGATCTATATCCTCTATTTTTACGGATGGATTGACCAACAATGCAACTTTACCCTGTGAGTCATTTAAATTTACCCTAGTAACAATTATATGTTCATCTAATTTACTTTTTTCGTACCAACATATTGTACCCTCATTTTTATCTATTTGATATTGCCCCAAACTGTACGGAAAATTATCTACCTCCACAGTACACGTCGTGCCATGCCCTTCGACCAGGCAATTAGATGGCTTTAATGGCGTTGTTAGTGCATCAGTTGATTTTTTTTTGAGTTGTTTATAAGTGTCACATTTTATAGCGTCGGAAAGTATTAAAGTTGTATATATAATTACAACAATGTTTAAAATACGACCGGCGTACATGATTAGACAATTGGTTTCTCAATATGGGAACAATGCCAATATAGGTAATTTTCAATATAGCATACCTAGTTCGCCAATTTTACCTGTAAAAATGCCAAAATGTAATCCGTATGTTGGAAGCATCAACCATGCCTCACAGTACAATTTTTTACACGCAAAACACTCTGAAATAGAAGAAAAATTAAAAAGAAAGATAGAAAATATTACCCATGAGTTACAACAATTAAAAAAAGAAGGAGCTATACGTGTGAAAAATGTCGCAACACAAACTGATGAAATTGATGATCCATGGGTAGAAATGATACACATATCAACGTGACTATATATATGCATCAAAATGACACTAGTAGACGGATTGCTTACATGACGGGAAAAACCAAAGAGTTGGTTTTGTGTTTTCTAAACGCAAACTCGCAGTTACTTGCTGATAGTTATCTTAATAGATGGGCGGCTAAAGTCGCTCCAAGGACGAAATATAATCAACCGCCTCAAGTACATGTTGAATTATTATTTAGAGATGATGCAGAATTAAAAGGAATGAGCTGTAGCATATGTTATAATCAAACCGTTCACTACCAGCAAAAAAGTTTTTCAAGAAGTAACTGGACATTTAGGTCTATTTATGTCACGCCTCAAGCATATACTCGCGTTAAAACGTGGTGCCAGATGAGAAGAGGTGAAAAATTTAATAGATTAGGATTTTATCTACTGGCCATCGGATGGCGCATATCAGGCTCATGGCCAACTACGTTCAACTACAAACCCACATGGTATTGTGCTGAATTAATAGCTACCGCTTTACAAATTGGAAACGTGCTGCCGAAGAACATGAGTATGGTAATGCACCCAGAAGAATTGTATCAGTACCTTAGTCTTACTACGACACCCACTACTATCAGAAATTGGGATGAATCATCAGTTAGTTATTAAAGTTAATTTAACTATAAATGAAAAAAAAAATTAACCTTAAAACACAATATGGCCGATATCACTATTATATTTACTGTAATAATATATGATCAAGAGTTAGAACGTAGGGTTATGATGCCTCTTAAGAATAGTGGTGTAGTAACAAAACGACAGATCCAATCAACTGAAGAATTCAATTGGGGTAAGGAAAAATACAATTTTTATGGTTATGAATATACAGTAAAATATAATAAGGATAATACATATAAAATAATACAAGACTTAGACACTGTAAGAAAAGCATTAAAGGACTTAAATTATAACTTACATCACATCCCTTTACACAGTGGTAATAATAATACGAATACATTATATTATCGCATGTCGCCCGAGGAAACAATTATAGAAAGGGTAAAAAAAAATTTTAGGATAGTCTTCGGCAGAAATTTAAGAAAAAGACAGCGACAACAAACAACACAAACAACAGATAACAACAAGAGACCCAGGTTTTTACTTTAAATCCACACGAGAATATTTACGAGGGTAACTAACTGGTCCAAATGGTCGTAAAATAAACGAAGAACCACTATTGCTGTTTACTACATATTCCGTTGTTTTTTGGAAGATCACGTTAACCATTAATACAAATGCAAAAAAACTGATACACAGAGATATGACATTAAAAAATGGGACGTATTCTTGTACCATGTTATAATTTAATAATGGTACAGGTACTACCAAACCAAATAAAATACATTGTAGCACAATATTTATTATATGAGCTGTTTCCAATTGCTTTTGTTGCTCGAAGGGCAATACATACGCTGAGCCTACAATACCAATGACGCTTAAGAATAACACTTCAACAAATACTGTAACTTCATAGGTGTTTACCAATAAATTGTATACATCAGCATCTTTTTCATTAAAGCAATCAAACCAGCCAAACATTTTTTCCTTTTCTATTATTTCACAACTTCCAGCGTAATCTTCTCCCCATGCCAAATGCCAAATGTGAGAAAGGAACGCCGTACTACTGGAAAGTACAAACGCCAGAGTTAACCAGATGTTATAAACACGAAAAGTGTAAATACCCAGCGTTAAAACTAACACGATGGAAAAAATTATGAAGACTATTTGCCAAAATAACATCCTAGCTATATAAGTTAACATATTATTATTATATATAGTTTACCAGACAGTTTAACATGTGTTCCATCAATGCGTGTTTAGCTTTTTTTAATATCATCGTTTCCATCGCAATATTACTCTTACTGTATGTCGAAGATTATGTGGATGATTGTTATGTACCGGACAATTTATATGCCATTGCTTACTTCTTTACATGTGTTAATGCATTGTTATATGTCAGCATGATAATACCCTTATTTCGTACCGTATTAGGGGCATTAAAATTAAAATTTGTACCCAGCTTCGTCGCTGTTGTCATTGCAATTATTAACTTACATATGATCCTTTCCAGTGCATATGTTGAGTGTACCAACGATCACAATATTGCTAACGGGTTGCGTGTTTTAGGAATTACAGCAGTCATTGGAAATACAATTATATTTGTTCTAGACGCAAAAGATAGTTTTTGCGGTGGAAAAAATTATACTACAGTTGAACAAAACACGTCTACAAATAATAATAGAGTTTAATTTTATTTTATTCTTTTTTTATTTCATTTAACTCCCATTGCATCTCTCCATCTTTTTTTATATATTTACCAGGCCCTTCGATCCAACTCCACGATTCACCATATTTATTATCTTTTTTTATAAATCCACCAACGCGAGGTAATTCAAAACCATCTCTCTCCGCTATTTTCTCGCAACACATATTAATACGTTCGCATAATTTGATAATTTCATCCATATCTTATAACACTTAAATCCAACGACAATTTTTTAAATGATCGGGAAGATTACCATGATATACACATGAGCATTGAGGACATTTATTTAATAACATTAACCCTTTTACTGCTTCTTCTTCTAACTTTTCTTTTTTTTTTCGTTGAGCTTCTTCTTCTAA
>Ga0310343_10000434_pt1 | contig 19824 bp, 17 predicted proteins | sample HC15DNA2025_MG_FD_203519 | JGI IMG/M metagenome (GOLD analysis project Ga0310343, IMG submission 203519) | Marine microbial communities from station ALOHA, North Pacific Subtropical Gyre - HC15-DNA-20-25_MG | ecosystem: Environmental > Aquatic > Marine > Oceanic | place: Pacific Ocean: North... | reverse complement strand
AGTAAAGTCAGAGGATTCTGAGGAAGTAAAGTCAGAGGATTCTGAGGAAGTAAAGTCAGAGGATTCTGAGGAAGTAAAGTCAGAGGATTCTGAGGAAGTAAAGTCAGAGGATTCTGAGGAAGTAAAGTCAGAGGATTCTGAGGAAGTAAAGTCAGAGGATTCTGAGGAAGTAAAGTCAGAGGATTCTGAGGAAGTAAAGCCAGAAAATTCAGATGATGATTCTTCATCAAAAAATTAGTAGGTCTCTTAAAATTTAGGATTTCAAATTATTTATTATGGTCAACGATAAAAAAATCTCTGATCCTGATCAAGCTAGTACTTCTTTTGAAATTGGAAAGAGAAGCATTACAGGAACTAAAGGTCAAAGTAGATTTGAAATTTTAGAAAAAAACAAAAGTAAGTCGATTTTTTTAAAGCCATTCTTTTATATAGGATTTTCATTTTTCATAATTATATTTTTTATACTGGTTTTCTTCTATGTAAATAGTTATGTTTTACCTCCAATGCAGGATGCAGTTAGAGTTGCGGATGTTAAGTATACAAGAGGTGATGTAGTAAAATTTATAAGATTTAATCAAAGAATTAGTGAAGATTTAGGTATTGAATTTGAGATAGGGAACTCATTATTTGAAGCTCTCAGAGTAATTCTTGAGGCAGAATTAGCATATCAAGTTGCACCAAAATATGGGATTACGGTTACAAATGATCAAGTTGACCAAAGAATAGAATTCTTAATGGGATTCATTGGAGATAGTAATAGTGGGAATTCAGAAGAATATAAAAAGAATGTTGAAGAATCCTACCGTCAATTTCTTAATAAAACTGGATTAAGTGATCAAGAATATAAAGATTATGTCCAAAGAACAATGTTTAGAGAAGAGTTGAAAGAAGTTGTTTCTAGAGATTTATCAAGAATTCAACCTCAAGCTAATATTTATGAATTAGTATTTGAAACACCTGATCTATCAGTAATCAATTCTATAGATAGAAAACTAACAATGGGTGCGGATATAGAGCAAATAGCATTAGAATATTCAGAAGATAAAGAAGTTTTGAGAACCAAAGGAAATTTAGGTTGGATGCCTAGAGGTATAGATAAGGAAATGGATAAAATTATTTTTGATTCATTAGATGAGAACAATATTATTGAATATAATAAATTACTTGACACTCCTTATAGAAATACAACTGAAAAAACATATTCATTTTACTATATAGCTGATTATTCTGAAGCAAGAGAAATAGATGATAAAAATTTTGAGATTTTAGCGGATTTTGAGTTTGAAAAATTTATTAATTCTTTTACTGAAGAATATAATCTTTGGATGGATATTGATAGTGATATCTATAATTGGATAAATAATAAAGTTCTTATCGCTTCAAATTCAGAATTTCTAGATATTCAAAGTGATGACAATCTTCAAAATAATATTCAAACTTCACAACAATAAATGATATATACTTTTTTTAAATGAAAAAAACTCTAATTGAACACTACAAAGATTTTCTTCCTATTAATAAATCAACACCTAGTATTTCTTTAGGAGAAGGATTCACACCTCTGGTTAAGTCTGTAAATTTTAGTAAAAAATTTGAATCTGAGATATATTTTAAGTTAGAAGGGTGTAATCCTAGTGGCTCGTTTAAAGATAGAGGAATGTTTTTAGCTGTTGCCAAAGCAATAGAAAATAATAAGTCTAAAATAATTTGTGCTTCAACTGGTAATACATCTGCTTCAGCTGCAGCTTTTGGAGCAAGATATAACCTAGAAACTATTGTTATTATACCCAGTGGAAAAATTGCTGTAGGTAAGCTCTTGCAGGCAATGGCATATGGAGCAAAAATAGTTTCTATTAAAGGAAATTTTGATCAAGCCCTTGAGGCAGTCAAACAAATATCCGAAAGTATGGATTTTGAGATTGTTAACTCTATTAATCCTTTTAGATTAGAGGGCCAAAAAACCGCTTCTTTTGAAATCATTGATACGCTAAAAGTTTCTCCTGACTATCAATTTATGCCTGTTGGAAATGCAGGAAATATAAGTTCATATTTCAAGGGTTATAAAGAGTATTTGGAAAGAAATAAAATTGATAATATACCAGTTCTTTATGGTGTTCAAGCTAAGAATTCTGCACCACTAGTTGATGACAGAATAATTAAAAATCCGAAAACATTAGCAAGTGCTATTAGAATAGGGAATCCTGCAAGTTCAGAATTGGCAAAACTAGCTATCAAAGAAACTAATGGTGAGTTTTTGAAAGTTTCTGACGAAGAAATTATTTCTGCTCAATCTCTCTTGGCTAGTAATGAAGGAATTTTTTGTGAACCTGCATCTGCTGCATCTTTTGCAGGATTATTGAAAAATATTGAAAATGGTTTAGATGTAAAAAATAAAATAATAGTATGTATATTAACGGGTAATGGATTGAAAGACCCTCAAAATGCTGAAAAGTATTTAAGTTCAAAAATAATTAAAACAGGCTCCAGCCCTGAGTCAATAAAAAAAGCAATTATTACTGGTTCATCAACTAATATTATCAGCAGGATTTTATCCAATTGAAATTTGATAAATTAGACAGTAGCATATGGAAGAATTTTGAGGAAAATTCTTCTGAAGTTTCGCCATTTGATTTATTAGCTTGGAAAAAAATATGGTCTCAAAATTTGGGCGATAACTTTGATTATAAAATTTTTTTCAATTCTAATTTTTTTATTCCTGTTAAGTTTTGTAATTTAGAGGCTTCATTAATTGGTGATAAAGATGTAGTTGATTATAATGCGATACTTTATAAAAATAATAAATTTGAAGATTTTAATGAATTAATAGATCAGATTTTTGAAGAAAAAATTTCTAATTTTAGGATCTACTCTATTAGAGAGAATTCAGAGATACTAAAAAATCTTAAGATGCTGAAAGATTATAATATCAATATTTCTAAAGAAGATGTTGCACCTTACTTATCACTTCCACAATCTTGGGATGAATATCTTACTAGACTCAGTAAAAAACGAAGACATGAAATTAAGAGAAAAATTAGAAGATTTGAAGAAAACTTTAGTTATATTTCTGGTGACTATGATTCATTAGAAAATGCCAAAGAGATTACCGATGAATTTATTAGATTACATAAGTTAAGCTCCCATGAAAAAGAAATTTTTATGAATGAAAATAGAGAAAATTTTTTTAGAAATCTAATATATAAATTTTTGTTAGATAAAAAATTATTATATTCATACATAAAAGTTAATAATAAAACTATTGCATGTTCTATTTCTTTCGTACTCAATGGCACTAGATATTTATACAACTCTGGATTTGATCCAGAATACATAAAGCATTCCTCAGGATTACTAAACCATATATTTGCAATTAAGAGGTCTATTGAAAATAAATTTCAAATTTTTGATTTTATGAGAGGGAATGAGAGATATAAATATGACCTTGGAGGAGTAGATAAAAAGCTTTATTCAATAAATCTTGAAAGAAAATGATAAATATGAATATTACTGTTCTTTCAATACATTCTTGTTATTGTCAAAAAATTGGAATTGGAAAATCTGGAGGGTTAAGTATCTATCTTTATAATCTTGTAGATTTCTTACTCTCAAAAAAAGTTAAGGTAAATTTTATTACCTCCTATCATGAAAATTGTTTACTAGAAAAAAATGTAAATCTTAATATTATTCACTCCAAGAATTCTAATTTGTCTGATTCTAAGATTTTTTCAGTAAGTAATAAAACTGACTTGCTCATTTCAAATTATTGGACATCTGGAATATTCGCAAAAAAATTTTTTAATTCTTCCAAAATAAAGAAAATAAACATATCACATACTATTGAAAGTCTAAAGAAAGTTAATAATCCTACATATCAAATAGATAAATTCAGATACGAAGAAGAAAAAATGTTTTCTGATTTTTTTGACTATGTACTTTGTTTTTCGAAACAAGAAAAAGAATTATTGAAAAAAGATTATGGCTACTTAGAATCTCAAATTTTAGATTCAACCCCTGGCTACAATCAAAATTTTTTTTATAATATGTCTAAACAATATTCAAGAAAATATATTAATTTTCATCAAAAAGATGAATTAATACTTTTTGTAGGAAGGTTAGATTACCTAAAAGGATTAGATATAGCTTTAGATGTAATGAGACTATCAAAAATAAAAAGTAAAAATTACAAACTTTTGATTGCGGGTGGAGACATAGGCTCTATAGAACAAAAAAAAATTATTGAAGAATTAAAAATGAATAAAATTAATGACTCAATATTTTGGTTAGGATCATTAACTCAAAAAGACTTAAATTATTACTACAATGCTGTTGATATTGTACTAATACCATCAAGATCAGAAACATTTGGTATGGTGTGTCTTGAAGCCATAGCTACAAAAACTCCAGTATTAGCTTCTCCGGTAGGCAGGATGAAAGATTTCATAGATAATGGAAACTCAGGTATTTTAGTAGAAAAAAATACTTCCCAAGAATATTTTAGTAATTTAGAAATATTTTTTGAGAATAAAGATTTTTACAAACCTAATCTAGAAAAAGTAGGAACTTTTCAATGGAATAAAGTACTAAGCAAAACATTTGATATTTTTATTTAGTTAGCTCGTACCACTTTAGATTATCATATTCATTAAAACCCATCTTAGAGTATATTTTTTTTGCAAAAGAATTATTATTATCCACCTCAAGTCTAATTTTTTTACAACCTAATTCAAACAAATGATTTATTGAAAAATTAACAATACTTGAAGCTAAGCCATGATTTCTATAATTTTTTAGAGAACCACACATTAATAATTTTCCAATTTTATCTTCTAAGTTATAGTATGACCATGCATATCCAACCCATTCGTTTTTTGGATTTATCAATCCAATAATATAGTTATTTTTATTATCTTTTTTAATATAATTTATTTCTCTAAGAATATCTTGAGGTCTATTCTCTTGGTACCCATGATGATTCTTAAAGCATATATTTTGTAAATTAGTTAATTTTTCTAAGTCAGTTTTGATATCAAAACTTTTTCTTTCAAATAATTTTTCATCAATATTAACTTTATTAGCCTTATAATTAGTTTTTTCTAATTCCATAAAATTATATGTTTCAGTAGGCTTAAATTTTTTATTAGAAAGGATTTTTGAGTTTTCACTATCCCTTATTCCAGTTTCTACAGAGTTTGAAAAATCAATAGTATTAATAATTTCATCATATTGGAAAATTCTACTTATATCGAGAGATTTAATTATTGTTCTATTTATTTTTTTTTCCTGTTCTATCATGAAATAATTATCGATTAAATTTTGAGAATGAGATAAGAAAATTATAAGATTTTTATTTATCATTGATTCTTTAAATAAAAAAAAATCTTTTGTGAAATCAGAATGCCCATGATCATGAATTTTACTCACAAAATTATAAAAATATTTTATTTCTTTTGCATTATTAATGTCTAATTTATTTATTTTCATTTGGGTAATTTATCAGATTAATAGCAATTTGATCTATATAGTTATATAATAGAATCAACACTATGAACAGGAGTAGTAGTTAATACTTTTCTAATAAGAGAGTTGATGGTTTCTGCAAATCAATATTAAAGATTAATGAACTCGCCTAGGAGTGGTTCTTCTGAATAAAGTAAGAAGAAACGAAATAGACTGCGATAAAGTTTAAATTAAGTGGCACGGATTTCGTGCAATTAAGGTGGTAACGCGGGTAATCTCGTCCTTTTTAGGACGAGTTTTTTTTGTTAAGTAATGGAGAATATAATGGCAAAAGATTTATTCAAAGGAAGCGAAATAGTTTGTAAGGCTCTTATTAAAGAGGGAGTCAATGTCGTATTTGGTATTCCTGGTGGAGCAATTTTACCCTTGTATGGAACACTAAACAACTTTCCAGAGATTAAACATATACTTACTAGACATGAGCAAGGTGCTTGCCATGCAGCTGATGGGTATGCAAGAACAACCGGTAAAGTAGGAGTTGCATTCGCTACCTCAGGGCCAGGCGCTACAAATCTTATTACGGGTCTAGCTACAGCGATGATGGATTCAGTACCAGTTGTAGCAATAACAGGTCAAGTTGGCAGGCCAGCAATAGGGACAGATGCTTTTCAAGAAACAGATATTACTGGAGCTACATTACCTGTTACAAAACATAACTATTTAGTGATGAAAGCGTCAGATATTGGCCCCATAATACATGAAGCTTTTTATATTGCTAAGACTGGCAGGCCAGGTCCTGTGCTAATTGATATACCCAAAGATGTATACGATGAATTAGCCAATTATGACTACAAAAAAGATTCAAAAGTTGATCTGCCTGGATATAAACCTTATCCTAAAATTGATGAATCTCAAGTTGAAAAAGCAATTGATCTTATAACTGAATCAAAAAAGCCAGTCATATTGGCAGGTCATGGAGTTATAATTTCGAGAGCAGAAGAAAAACTTTTAGAATTGGCAGAAAAATGTCAAATTCCTGTCGTAACAACTTTGTTGGGTATATCCTCATTTCCGGAAAATCATATTTTATCTGCAGGGTTCCCTGGTATGCATGGTATGGCTTATGCATCAATTGCCCTTGATGAAGCAGACTTAATAATTGGTATTGGATCAAGATTTGATGACCGTATTGTTGGTAATGCTAAAAGGTTTGGTAAAAATTCAAAAAAAATTCATATAGATATAGATCCAGCAGAAATAAATAAAACTGTGAAGATAGATGCTCCTATAGTTGGAGATATTAATCAGGTATTAGAAATATTGAATCCCAAACTTAATACTCAAAATCATACTAAATGGCTAAAAGAAGTTGAACACATTAAAGCTGAGCATCCCTCCCTTATGATTCCAGAATCAAAGAGTTTACTAGGACAACAAGTAATTAAGACTCTATCAGATATAACCAAAGGAAATGCAATTATTTGTACTGGTGTTGGTCAGCACCAAATGTGGGCTGCTCAACATTATCAGTTTACAAAACCCAATACTTGGTTGTCTTCCGGTGGCTTAGGAACTATGGGATATGAAATACCAAGTGCAATTGGTGCTCAAGTTGGATCTCCTCAGCAGACAGTTTGGTCTATATGTGGAGATGGAGGTTTTCAAATGACTATAGGTGAATTAGCAACAGTAGCTGAAAATAAACTTCCCATAAAGTATGCAATTCTAAATAATAATCATTTAGGTATGATTACTCAATGGCAAGATATGTTTTATCAAGGCCAAAGAAATGCAGAAACATATACTGGTAATCCTGATTTTGTAAAACTAGCAGAGGCTTATGGTATTAAAGCTATAAGAGTTGAAAATCAAGATGATGTTCAATCTGCAATAAATGAAGCAAATAATCATCAAGGTCCCGTGATTCTGGATTTTGTAATAGAAAAAGTAGATTATGTATATCCAATGATACCTGCAGGAGGTAGTGTTGATCAGCTAATTGAAGAGGAGCAAGATAAATGAAAAATGATGGACTTCATAGAAGAACAATTATTGCTCTAGTTCATGATAAGCCAGGTGTACTTGCCAGAATATCAGGTTTGTTTAGAAGAAGAGGGGTTAATATTGAAAGCTTAGCTGTGGGTCATTCAGAAAAAAATGGTTTTTCTAGAATGACGTTTGTAGTTGCTGGTTCTGAAAATTCAGTAATGAAAATTTCGTCTCAGCTAAATAAGTTAATTGATATTGTTGATGCTTCAGATATAAGTGAAAAAAATATTGTTTGGAGAGAACTTGCGCTAATAAAAGTATCTTGCAAACCCTCTCAAAGAGTTGAAATATTAGAATTATCAAAAATATTTCGAGTCAATGTAGTTGATGTAGGAATAAATAATATGACCTTTGAGATAGCAGGAGGTAAATCAAAAATTGATTCTTTTGTAGAACTATTGGATCAATTTGGAATAATGGAAATCATGAGAACAGGCAGAATTGCTACACTTAGAGGAACTACAAAAGTAGGCTTTGAAGATGGAGAGTTTAGTACTCAGGATGAATCAGACGTATATATTTCTGATGATAATGAATCAGGATCAGTATAACTAAAGGAGAAAAAATGGCAAAATTATTTTATGACAATGATATAAACGATCAAATTTTAAGAGATAAGAAGATTTCTGTTATAGGCTATGGCTCGCAAGGTCATGCTCATGCGCAAAATCTTAAAGACTCTGGTTTTGATGTCATTATAGGTCTATATGAAGGATCTAAGTCTAAAGAAAAAGCTGAAAATGATGGTTTTAAGGTTTTCAACATTTCAGAAGCTGTAAAAAATTCTCAATTAATAAGTTTGTGTATTCCTGATCCTTCTATGAAAAAAGTTTTTAATGAAGATATAAAAGATAATTTATCTGAGGGTGATATATTACTTTTTGCACATGGTTTTGCAATTCTTTACGAAGAAATAAAACCTCCTGAAGATGTAGATGTTGTAATGATCGCACCAAAGGCTCCTGGTCATAGAGTACGAGCAGTTTTTGAAAGAGATTTAGGTGTACCTTGTCTAATTGCCGTCGATAAAGATCATTCAGGTAATGCTTATGAAATAGCATTAGCATATGGAAAAGGTATAGGTGGAGGTAGAGCTGGAATTTTAGAAACTACATTTAAGGAAGAAACTGAGACAGATCTTTTCGGTGAACAAGCTGTTCTTTGTGGAGGAGTAACCGCATTGATTAAAGCAGGTTTTGAAGTACTTACAGAAGCTGGATATCAGCCTGAATCAGCATACTTTGAAGTTTTACATGAATTAAAATTAATAGTTGATCTTATCTATCAAGGCGGATTAGAAGGTATGAGATATTCCGTTTCAACAACTGCAGAATATGGAGATTACACAGTAGGTCCAAAAATAATCGATGATTCAGTTAAGCAATCAATGAAAAATGTATTAGATGATATTCAAAGTGGAAGATTTGCAAAAGAATGGATTGCTGAAAATGATGAAGGATTACATAAATATAATGAGTTAAGAGAAGCTGATTTAAGCCACCCTGTAGAAAAAATAGGTAAGGAACTCAGAGCTATGATGCCTTGGTTAGAATCAACAACATAATTAATGAAAGTATATAAATGGTTGAAAATAATAGGAATGATAAGCTTTTAGTTTTTGATACGACGCTTCGAGATGGTGAACAGTCTGCAGGAGCATCTTTAACCTCTCAGGATAAATTTAGAATAGCTTCTCAACTGAAAAAATTAAATGTTGATATTATAGAAGCTGGATTTGCTGCTAGTTCACCAGGTGACTTTGCAGCTGTGCGAAAAATTGCTCTAGAAATTGAGGGTCCAACTATTGCTACTCTTGCAAGAGCTGTACCTTCTGATATAGATTCAGCTATCAATTGTCTTAAAGGTGCTATGAAGCCTAGGATTCATACATTTTTGTCTGTTTCTGATATTCATATGCTTCATCAAATGAAGAAAGACAGAGAATCTATAATGTCTATGGCAATAGATGCTGTCAAGAGAGCTAGAGACTCTGTTGCAGATGTAGAATTCTCTCCGATGGATGCTTCTAGATCAGATCCAGATTATTTATATATGATGTTAGAAAATGCTATTTCTGCAGGAGCTACAACTGTTAATATTCCAGATACTGTAGGCTATACTAATCCTCAAGAATTTGGAGATTTGATAGCAGGTGTATTTAATAATGTTTCAAATATAAATAAGGCTGTTGTTAGCGTTCACTGTCATAATGACTTAGGTATGGCTGTAGCGAATAGCTTGTCTGCATTAGAAAATGGTGCAAGGCAAATAGAAGGTTGCATTAATGGTTTGGGTGAAAGAGCAGGAAATGCTGCCCTAGAAGAAGTAATCATGGCAGTTAAAACAAGACCAGATCATTATGGAGTTGAAACACAAATTAATACCAAAGAAATAGGACCTTCGAGTAGATTGATTTCTAATATATTTGGTTTTCCTATTCAATTTAATAAAGCTATCACAGGTCAAAATGCTTTTAGACATTCATCTGGAATTCATCAAGACGCATTTCTTAAGGAAAGAACAACATTTGAAATAATGCTTCCCGAAGAAGTAGGATGGAAAGGTGATGCTATTGTTTTGACTAAAGTTTCTGGTAGAGCTGGATTAAAATCTAGGCTTGAACATTTAGGATATAAAGTCGATGATAATGAGCTTTTAGAAATCTTTAATAGCTTCAAGAATCTAGCTGATCAGAAAAAAGAAATTACTGATAAAGACTTAGAGTCTCTAATGAGTGAATTTCACAGGGAATTAGATACAACAGAAAAATTTAAGGTTTTAGATCTTGATGTTGTTTGTGGAAACAAGAGAGATCCTGTTGCTTCAATTACTCTCGAATTACCAAATGGGAAATTGGAAAGTGTTTCAAAATCAGGCACAGGTCCAGTTGATGCAGTTTGTAACTCTATAGATTCTATTACTAAACAAAACGTAAATCTTACAGAATTTTCTGTTTCTTCAGTCACTGAAGGTATTGATGCACTTGGAGAGGTGACAATCAGAATTGAAAAAGATGGAACTATTTATTCTGGACAAGGGTCTGATACAGATATTATTTTAGCTAGTGCTAAGGCCTATGTAAACGCAATAAATAGATATCTAATTATTAATTCTTTAAATTAAAGGAGATTATAAATATGGCAAAAATTACTATGTTTGAAAAAATATGGCAAAAACATTTGGTTGCAGAACCCAAAGATCAGCCAGTAATTTTGTATATAGATCTTCATCTAGTACATGAAGTAACATCGCCTCAAGCTTTTGAAGGCTTGAAAATAAGTAATAGAAAAGTAAGAAGACCTGAGCTTACCATCGCTACTGTTGATCATAATATAACAACTGATGATACAAGAACTCTAGAAATAAAAGATGAAGTTGCAAGAAAACAAGTTGAAACAATCAGACAAAATTGTAAAACAAATGATATTGCATTATTTGATGTTTGGGACAAGGAACAGGGTATTGTTCATGTAATTGGACCCGAGCAAGGATATACTCAACCTGGGATGACAATAGTTTGTGGTGATTCCCATACATCAACTCACGGAGCTTTTGGTTCACTAGCTTTTGGAATAGGAACTTCAGAGGTAGAACATGTACTAGCAACACAAACCTTAAGACAAAGAAAACCAAAAACTATGAAAGTTGAATTTAAGGGATCCCTAAATCAAGGTGTGACTGCTAAGGATATGATTCTTAAGCTTATTGGACAAATAGGTACAGCTGGTGGAACTGGATATGTAATGGAATACACTGGCGATGCAATAAAAAATCTTTCAATGGAAGGAAGAATGACTATTTGTAATATGTCAATTGAAGCAGGAGCAAGAGCAGGAATGATAGCTCCTGATCAAATAACTTATGATTGGATGAAAGGAAGAAATCAAGTCCCTAAAGGTCAAGAATGGGAAAATGCTGTAAAGGAATGGGAACAGTTGCGTACTGATGATGGAGCAATATTTGATTCCTATATTGAGGTAGATTGTGATAATCTTGAACCTCATGTTTCATGGGGGACTAATCCTTCTCAAGTCTTACCAATATCATCTTCGATTCCATCTCCAGATGAATATGATGAAGTTCTAGAATCGCAATCCTGTAATAACGCCTTAGAATATATGGGGCTAAAGCCAGGAACTAAAATTGAAGATATAAGTTTAGATAGAGTTTTTATAGGATCATGTACTAATGCCAGAATAACTGATCTAAGAAATGCTGCAAAAATTGTAGAAGGTAAAAAAGTTCACCCTAAAGTAAGAGCACAAATAATGCCTGGTTCAACAATAACTAAATTACAAGCAGAAAAAGAAGGACTAGATAAAATTTTTAAAGATTCAGGTTTTGAATGGAGAGAATCTGGTTGTTCTATGTGCTTAGGCATGAATCCTGATATTATTGCTCCAGGTGAAAGATGTGCATCAACTTCAAATAGAAATTTTGAAGGAAGACAAGGTAAAGGAGGAAGAACTCATCTTGTTAGTCCTGAAATGGCAGCAGCAGCTGCGATAGAAGGACATTTTGTTGATGTAAGAGATTGGTAGGAATTTTTTTAATTTGAAAAATAATAAAAAGTTTCAAAAACCATCTAGCTTAAAAAAGCTGTCTGTAAAAAATGAAAATAATCAAGTTAGCTTGATTACGAGAATTTTTGGTTCAAAAAAAGAACTTGAAAATGCAAGAGAAAATTTCTTTAAGAAGTATTCTTTTGAAACTAATATTAATCCACTTAGAATCATTACTTTTTTACTCTTTTTATCTTTTATTTTATGTATTTTTATATTTTTAGTTGAAAGGAATAATGAAAATACATATAGAGAATGGGTTTATGATGGGATTGAAAGTATACCTCCATTAGATACCTTAAATTTTGAATCTGTAATTGAATTTTCTAAAAATGAAAATTTTCTGACATGTAACTCTAAAGATCCTATAAAATTACTTGAAGGTATTTGTGATCAAAGTTTATTTTATATAAATGAAATGAATTCAACACAATCGAACTCTCAGATAATATTTATAATTCAATTCATAATACTCTTTTTATTATTTTTCCCCTTAGGAACTTTTTTTCACAGAGCAATCAGAAATATTAAGACTCTTAAATATCAAACAAATATTTCCGCAGAAAAATCAATTATTTGGATTTATTTTGGTATCTTTTTGTACTTTTTATTTACTTTTATTTCTAGATGGTTAACTAGTAATGATACGATTATTTTTATAATAATTTTTTTGCCAAGTTCATTTTTAAGCTTTAGAATTTATAGAGTACTAAAAGAAATTTATTTAGGTAGCTCTATTTTAGAAATTAGTAATAAATCTTTATTAAGCATATTTTCAAATAAACTTAAAATTTGGTTTTTAATATTTTTTAGCTGTTGCATGTTTAACCCCTCTACAATTACAAGACTTTGGGGTTATAATGCTCAAAATTTAAGTGAATTTATAGATGTTACAAGATTAATGTATATATCTTCAGCATTGTTAGGAATTTTGTGTGTAGTTACATTATTGTTAGTAGTAGAAATTTATAAAATGCAAGAAATAAAAAAAATTAAGAAGGGCTCAATAGAAATCGACCCACTTAATGATGATTAGAAAGGCTATATAATATGGAAAAATTTATCAAGCATGAAGGAATTGTTGCTCCTTTAGATCGAGTTAATGTAGATACGGATCAAATAATACCAAAACAATTCTTAAAAAGAATTGAACGAACAGGATTTGGAAAGTTTGCATTCTACGATTGGAGATATCTTGAAGACGGTGTACCAAATCCTGATTTTATATTGAATCATCCAAAATATAGTGGGGCATCAATTCTTGTTGCTGGACCAAATTTTGGTTCGGGATCAAGTAGAGAACATGCTCCTTGGGCACTATATGAGTATGGATTTAAGGTAATTATTTCAACTAGTTTTGCTGATATCTTTAGGAATAATTGTATGCAAAATGGTCTTATTACAGTTCAATTATCAAGTAATAAAATAGATACACTTATGACTAATTCTATAAAGCTTGAAAAATATAAATTAACTGTTGATCTAGAAAATCAAAAAGTTACAGATGAATATGGATTTGAAGAACCTTTTGATTTTGATCAGTTTAGAAAAGACTCTATATTAAAAGGTTTAGATGATATTGGAATTACTCTTCAATTCGAAGATGATATAGAAAAGTTTGAGACAAATTTACAAAATTAATCAATTAATTCAAAATTCTATTATTTATTGATAGAATAGAGGTTAGGATATTTTTTGGAGGAAACATGGAAGCACGAGTATGCGTTTTGGCTGGTGATGGAGTTGGAAAAGAAGTAACTACAGAGTCTATGAAGGTTCTTGAAGCTATTTGTAGAAAATTTGATCATAATTTTGAGTTTATACATGCTTTAGTTGGTGGTGCTGCCATCGATAAGTATAATAATCCAATACCTTCTGAATCTATGAATTTAGCTTTAGGTTCAGATGCAATTTTATTTGGTGCAGTAGGTGGTCCAAAGTGGGATAACCCGAGTGCTGATGTGAGGCCTGAAGATGCAATTTTAGCCTTGAGAAAAAGATTAGGTTTATACGCAAATATGAGACCAGTGAAAGTTTATCCTGAATTAATTCACTCAAGTCCTTTACGACCAGAATATTTGGATGGAGTAGATTTTGTAATTGTTAGAGAACTTACAGGAGGACTTTATTTCGGTAGGCCAAAAAGACGAAGTGCAAGCACCAGAGGTAGAAGAGCTGTCGATACATTAGCATATTCTGAGAAAGAAATTGCTAGAGTTGTAAGAGTTGCTTTTGAATTAGCTAAATCTCGAAGAAACAGATTACATTCTTTAGATAAGATGAATGTATTAGAAACCGGAAGATTATGGAGAGAAATTGCAAATGAAGTTTCTAGAGATTATCCTGAGGTTGAACTGATACATATGCTAGCTGATAATGCTGCAATGAAAATAATAACAAATCCTTCTGAATTCGATGTAATTGTCACAGAAAATAGTCTAGGTGATATTCTATCCGATGAAGCATCGGTTATCACTGGATCTATGGGTATGCTTCCCTCTGCAAGTTTAGCATCCTCCCCTCCACCCCCAGGTAAAAGAAGGGGAAGAAGAGGTAGGCCTGCATTATATGAACCAATACATGGTTCTGCTCCTGATATTGCGGGTCATAATATAGCAAATCCTGTGGCTTCTTTTTTGTCAGCTTCATTAATGCTAAGATGGTCATTTGGTTTACATGAAGAAGCAGATGAAATAGAGAATGCAATAAACAAAATTATTACTGAGGGTTATAGAACAATAGATATTGCAGGCGAACAGGATCACAAGTTATCAACAAGCCAAATGGGAGACTTGGTAGCAGGAATAATTTCTAGTGGCCCAAAGTAAAAATGCTAGACCCTAAAGATTTTTTACCTAATTATGAAACTGATCTACAAATTTCATCTGACTTAATTGATAATGAAATTGAAATCTTTAGGGACAAATGGGGTATACCACATATAAATGCTAAAAATTCAAAAGATCTTTTTTTTGCCCAAGGGTTAACTGTTTCTCAAGATAGACTCTTTCAGATGGATCTCGATAGATTAAGATGTCTTGGTAGATCTTCAGAATACTTAGGTAGCAAGGCAATTTCAAACGATAAGTTAAATATTAAAAGGAACTTTGAATTAGTTGCTAAGTCTGATTTAGAGAAAGCCTCTAGTAAAGCTAGAGAAATGATTCAGTGTTTTACTAAAGGAGTTAATTTTTATATAAATTCATTAAGTAAATTGCCTTTAGAATATCAACTATTAGATAAAGAACCAGAACCTTGGGAGGATTGGCATTCTATATTGGTTTATAAAATCAGAAATGCTGCAGAAGGTTCATTTAATGGCAAACTTTTTTATTCTCAATTAGCTAGTGCAATTGGTCCCGAAAGAGCAGCTAAACTTATTCCTGGATATTTTCCTGGAGCACTATTAACATTGCCGCCTGGAGAAATATATAGTGGAGAAATTGAAAATGCAATAAAAGAATTATCAGAAGCTGCTGAAAACTTTCAATCTATAGGAGCTATTGATGGAGAATCTAATGGCTGGGCTATTTCAGGAGATAAAACATACTCTAAAATGCCTCTAATAGCTGGTGATTCTCATAGAACCCTTGATACTCCAAATGTTTATTATCAGATTCACTTAAAATGTGATGAATTTGAAGGGATGGGGCATACCATCCCAGGTTACCCAGGTTTTATGCATTTTGCACATAATAAATATGTTGCTTGGGGTATGACTCATGGTGGAGCAGATACTCAAGATCTTTTTTTAGAAAAATTAAGAATTTCAGAAAATAAGATTCAGTTTTTATATGATGGTATATGGCTTGATGCTAAGACATCAATTAAGAAAATAAAGCCAAGAAATTCAGAAGAAATATCTTTAGAAATTATAGAAACAGTTAATGGTAATTTGATTTATGGAGATCCAGAAAAAGGTATGGGAATCTCTTTATCTGATCCTGGAGGAAAATCTGAAGGAACTTTTTGGATAGACTCAGCTTATGAAGCTATGATATCTGAATCTGCTGATGATCTTGAAAAAGCATTTGATAAATGGACAGATAGAACTAATAATTATCCTTACGCTGATACTAATAAAAACTTTGGCTATAAGTTTGCTGGAGCAGTTCCAATAAGAAACCCTCAACATCATTGGGGTATTGCTAAAGGTTGGGATTCTAATAATATAGTGAATCAAGAGGTTCCTAGAGAATCTTTACCAAAACTAAGAAATCCTGAAAAAGGATGGGTTGTAACCTGTAATCAAAAAGTTGTTGATTCAGATTATCCTCATTTTTTATCAATTGCTTTTGCTCCCGAATACCGAGCTAAGGTATTAGTTGAATATATAGAGAAGTCTAAAGAAAAAATGAGGATAAATAATATGCTTCAAATGCATAACCAAACTCTTTCTATTCCTGCAAAAAAAATTATTTCTTTTTCAAAAAATATTAATATAAAAGATATAAAATTTTCAGAAATTGAAAATTCATCCTTTCATTATCTAAACAATTGGGACCGAAAAATGGACAAAGAAAGTTTTGAAGCAAGTATTTATTCAGTGACTAGAGAAAAATTATTAGAAAAAATAATATCTATAAATTATGGTTCACTAGCAGATGAAATTATTAATTGGAAAAATATTGGTGGTGTATCTCATGTAAGAAGGTTTTTAGTTCCTCTGTTAAATGAAAATATAGGTGACCCCAAGAGTTTTCTTATAAATGATTCATCATGGGAAGACCTATTTATCAATTCTTTTAGAGAAGCAGTTTCTTTTTTGGTGAAAAAATTTGGTTCAACATTATCTGATTGGAAATGGGGAAAATTACATACTACAAATCATAAACATCCACTTAGTTCTGAATTTGTCGAATATGCTGAAATATTAAACCCAAAGAAAGTTCAAGCAAGTGGAGATGGGGATACTCCATTAGCAGGAAGTTACGATAAAAATTTTAATGTTACAGCAGCTTCAGTTAACAGATACGCTCACGACCCAAATAATTGGGAAAATAGTAGATGGATTGTACCATTAGGATCATCAGGCAATCCTGGTTCTGAACACTATTACGATCAATTAGATTTATGGTCAAATGGGGAAACTATTCCACAGATGTGGAATTGGAGTGATATAGAAAAAGAATCAATTTCTCAAAAATTATTAAGAAATTAGCTTAGGTTCCCAAAGTTCCTTTTATTTATTTTGTCATTTTCAAAATATGTTAGATTTTGTTCAATTATTTCAGTAGATAAACCTGGTTTATTGGATAATTTAATAAAGCTATCTTCAACAATAGGATGATTTTTAGTGATTTTTTTAGAGTATTCCTCAACATGAACCATATATTCATAAATAATAAAATTTGGAATAGTTGAAGAGACTGATAATGCAGCTGCAGCACCCACTCCTGTGGAATTCCAACCATGAGGTGAGACACCTATAGAAAAAGTTTCAGCCATAGAGGCTATCATGCTAAGTTCTAAGATTCCACCCGTATTACAAATATCAGGATTTATAATATCAGCACATCCTGATGTCATTACCTCTCTGAACATATTTCTTGAATATAATGCTTCACCTGTTACAACTGGTATAGAAGTCGAGTTTTTTACTTCTTTGATAGCATCTAGATTCTCTGAAATACATGGTTCTTCAATCCAAAATGGATCAAATTTCTCAATTTTTTTTGCAAATATTTGAGCCTTTGATATTGATAATCTTCTATGAATTTCAATCAAAAGATCAACTTTTATTCCTACTGATTCTCTTACTACTTTAATTCTTTCTACAGCTTCTTCAATAATTTCATCTTCTGGCCATTCTTCCCAAGGACCTGAAAAAGGATCAAATTTTAATGCCTTAAATCCTCTATCTTTTACCATTTCAATTGAGTTTTTAGATAAAGATTCATGATCTAGTTTTTTTGCCCAACCATTTGCATAAACCTTTATTCTGTCCCTTAATTTTCCTCCTAATAAATTATAAACAGGTTGATCATAATACTTCCCTAGTATGTCCCACATTGCAATTTCTATACCACTTATAGCACACCATAAGTCCATAGATGGTCTCTTGTTAGAAAAATCCCTATATGTTCCTAAGATAAAATTTCTTATATTTATTGGGTCATATCCTATAATATATGGTTCTAATTTTTGAACATGAGATGTTATCTGTATATCTCTATCAGTTTGTGAATAACATTCTCCCCAGCCTATAATTCCATTATCAGTCTCTAATTTTATAAAAATAAGATTTTTACCAAAAGCACTATTCTTAATTTCATTCTTTCCTGGATTTGTTATATATGTCTTGATGTTTATTATTTTCATAATTTCCTTCTTTTTCAGATAAAACTTACTTCTACACTCCCCAATTCATCTATATTCATTGATACTTTATCATTTTTTGATACCCAATATGTTTCAACTATTGATCCTAAAGAAATAATATCTCCAGCTTTTGGGAGATTGTTTTTATCAAATTCAAAATCTAGAAACCACTTCAGAGCATTTAAGGGATCTTCTAATATGTCTTTTCCAATTCCTTTACCAATTAGTTGATTATTAACTTCCATAAAACCTTTTAAATTTTTTAGGTTCTTAATGTCAATTTTGTCAGTCCCTCTACCAAAAACTATAGAAGAAGAAAAAAAATTATCAGAAATTAGTAGAGGGGTATTTTCTTCTTTATAGTTTTCCCATCTGTCATCAACTATTTCAATTGCTGGTACTACTTTTGAAATAACATCCTCTAAATTCATAAACGCCTTATCATGTAAATAATCTTCACTCAAAATTACCGCTATTTCGCATTCTACTCCTGGTCTAGAAAAAGATTCAAAATTTATATTTGTATTTCCTTTATGTAAATTTTTACTCATAACTTTTCCTAAGCATGGATTAGAAATTCCTAAGTATTTTTGCATTACAGGGGTTGTGCATCCAATTTTCCAAGCTTTAAATTCATTTTTTGTAGAAAAGAAATCATTTATTTCTTTTTGTAAAAAATATCCATCTGATATTGATAAATTATTTTTTAAATATTCTGGAATAATAATTTTTTTATTATTTTCTATACAATTAATGATAATTTTTGAAATAGTATTCATAAAAAAATATAAGTTATACTGTAATTATGAAAATAATAATACCTAGATCAATTATTTCAAAGTTATTTGAGCATTCCTTATCAGAAGATCCTAATGAATGTTGTGGGATGCTTTTAGGAAATGAAAATAAAGTTACAGAAATTTTTAAGTGCAAAAATATTCACGATACACCCTTAACTAGGTATACAATCAATCCTTTGGAAATTTTAGAAGCAGAAAATTATTGTGATGAAAGAAAATTAGAAATCGTAGCAATATATCATTCTCATACTCACTCTCAAGCTTATCCATCCATAACTGATATTAATAATGCTGTTCAGTCAATGTGGACTGATCCATATTATATTTTGATTTCTTTGACTGAAAAAACTAGACCAATAATTAGAGCCTACAAAATAGGTTCTGATGAAGTAGAAGAAGTAATAATAGATCATGATGGACAGTCTTATATAAGTCCTAGCTAGAATTATTAATTAGAAACCATTCAATAGAATCTGAAAGTGCAATCCATGTAGCTTCAATAATATTCGAAGAAGCTCCAACTGTTGTCCAAACTTCTTTTTCGTCTGAAGATTCTATGATGACCCTGACAACTGCTCCGGTTCCTGTACCTTCTTCAACAACTCTAACTGCATAGTCAGTTAGTCTTATTTTAT
>Ga0310343_10000431_pt1 | contig 19884 bp, 17 predicted proteins | sample HC15DNA2025_MG_FD_203519 | JGI IMG/M metagenome (GOLD analysis project Ga0310343, IMG submission 203519) | Marine microbial communities from station ALOHA, North Pacific Subtropical Gyre - HC15-DNA-20-25_MG | ecosystem: Environmental > Aquatic > Marine > Oceanic | place: Pacific Ocean: North... | reverse complement strand
AATAGCACCAAGGAAATCAGAAAGAGTATTCCCGAATAAGGCACCATAGATTGCTCCATGAATGCCTGAACCTTTAAAATATCTATCAATATCTATACCAAGTAAAGTTGAAAAGGCTAAAACCCCATTATCAATAAGTCCATAAATTATTCCTTCTGGTATGTCCATGCTTAGAAAATTTTCTTTTTAATTTGGTTTAAATTCAAATATAAGGTTATTAACCAAACTAACTCAAAAGCAATAAAATACCACAAGAAAGCTGAATCAACTTCTCCAAATGCGAATGATACTATTCTCCCCAATAATATCCCTATTATTACAAATATTAATATTTTCATGAAAAGCTCTTCATGTTTACTTTGAAAAATTGCTGCTAGAGCAAAAAGACCTATTAATAAATTAATTCCACCATATACAGATCTTATCTCTGCAGAGCCTAAGTTAGAATTAATAGTTAATCCAACAGATTCAACAAAAGAGCTAGGTTCGATTAATGCCCAACCACCTAAACCACCATATATAACAGCTGTTATTAGAAGAAAAATCTTTGTTATCATTATTGATTATTTTTATTCAATAGATCTATATTACCACCAGTTGCCATCACATTGTCAGTAAACGTTTTTTCAGTAACAAAACTCCTCAAATAATTTGGACCTCCTGCTTTAGGACCAGTACCACTAAGTCCTTGCCCTCCGAAAGGTTGAACGCCAACTACAGCACCAACAATATCTCTATTTAAATAAAAATTTCCTATTTTAGCTTTCTCAAAAATTTTATTTGCCTTCTCAGTAATTCTTGAATGGACACCCATAGTTAAACCAAAACCAGTTGCATTGACCTCTTCTAGTATTTTATCTAGTTCATCAGTTTTATAGCTTATGAAGTGCAATATTGGTCCGAACTTCTCTCCATCAATTTCAGAAATATTATTAATCTTAAAAGCAATCGGCTTAACAAAATAACCATCTTTTGAGCAATCTTTATCAGATTCAATAAATTCCCTATCAGATTTAAGTTTGGTTATATGTGCATTGAGCTTATCTAAAGAAGTTTGATTTATTATTGGGCCAATATCTGTTGTCGGCTCATTAGGATTACCTAATTCTAATTCTTGGATAGCCTCATCTAGATAATCCCAATATTCATCAGCTATTTCTTCTTGCACATACATTACTCTCAGAGCACTACATCTTTGTCCAGCACTTAAAAAAGCCGATCTAATTACATCATCAATAACTTGCTCTTTTAGAGATGAAGAATCAACAAACATTACATTTTGACCACCTGTTTCAGCAATCAATGTTTTTATTGGGCCATCCGAATTAGCAAGATTGAGATTAATTTTCTTCGCAGCTTCTGATGAACCGGTGAAAGCAACTCCATTTAGTTGTTTATTTTTTGTTAGTTCATTGCCTATTTCTCTTCCACCAATTATTAATTGCAATGCTGATTCTGGAACTCCAGCTTCATGGAATAATTTAATTATTTCATATGCAATTATTGATGTGTCCTCTGCTGGTTTTGTAATAACACTATTACCAGTGATCAAAGCTGCAGAAATTTGACCTACAAAAATAGCCATTGGAAAGTTCCAAGGACTAATACATAAGAATTTTCCTTTCGGTGCATGCATTAGATAATTCTTTTCTCCTGTTGGACCTTCTAATTCTTCTTTGGTGAATAACTCTTCAGCTTGATGGCAATAATAGTTAATAAAATCTATAGATTCTCTAACTTCAGCATCACAATCTTTCAAAGTTTTGCCAGCTTCATTAGCTAAAAGATAAAAAAACTTATCTCTGTTGTGCTGAATGTTTGTTGCAACTTTATTTAGAACTCTAACCCTTTCTTCAAGATTCAATTCAGTCCAGGATTCATCTAACTTAATATTTTCTAATTTATCTTTAGACACATATGAGACTTTACCTATATGCTTTTTGTTGTCGAAAGGAGCTTTCTTAACTTCATATTCTTCAGCCACATCCAAGCCATTAATAATTGAACAAGATTTAAATTCATGATTTTGGAAGTTTCTCATATTATTTTCTAATTCTTTTATATCCTCTAAATCTCCAAAATCAAATCCAGCAGAATTAAGTCTATCTGAGAATATATTTAAAGGTCTGGGAACAATTTTTAAAAAATCTCCTTTTTTTAAATTTTCTGTCGCAATTTCTATAGGATTTTTTACAACATCATCTACAGGAATATCTTTAGAAAGATATTTGTTAACAAAAGAACTATTCGCTCCGTTTTCAAGAAGCCTTCTTACGAGATAAGGTAAGAGTTCTTTTTTAGCTCCTACAGGAGCATATATTCTTGTTAATGGAAAATTATCGTAAACTTTTTTAGCATTTCGGTAAGCTAATTCACCCATCCCAAAAATTCTTTGAAACTCAAATTCACTTTCTCTTCCTTTATATAGTTCCATTATTCCTGCAATGGTATGAGCATTATGAGTGGCAAAGTATGGGCTTATATTTTTTGTTTTCGAAATAATCTTTGCAGTAGCTAAATAATTTATATCTGTAAAAGATTTTGATGTAAAAACTGGCAAATCGGGAGCACCCTTAGTTTGATGTATTTTTATTTCTTGATCCCAATAAGCACCTTTAACTAACCTCATCATCATTCCATTTCTTTTCGAACCAAGTTCTTCAACTAGGTTAACTATTACCGGTGCTCTTTTTCCATATGCTTGAATTGCTAAACCTAGACCACCCCAATCTTTTATTTTTTTTCTTGATGCAAGTTCTTGAATTAAATGTAGGCTTAGTTCTAATCTATCCTGTTCCTCAGCATCAATGGTTAAAGCAATATCATGTTGAGCAGATTGTAAGCATAGTTCATAGACTCTTTCTAAGAGTTCTAAATTTACTCTATCTTTCTTGGTTGCTTCATACCTTTGATGAATCGCAGATAATTTAATAGATATTTCATGAAATGAAGAAGATAGTAGAGCATTCTTTTCGCCTACTTTTCTAATTGCATTTTCATAAGCGTTAAAAAAGAAATCAACATCTGATTTTGTTCTTGCAGCTTCACCTAGCATATCGAACGAGCAAGGTACTTTTGGGGAATCAAATTTTCTTAATGCATCATCAATATCTATACCAGAAACGAATTCCTTACTTAAGATTTCCATCCCCTTTTTAATTGCTTCTCTTAATACAGGATCACCAATTCTAGCTGTAAGTCCTTGAAACCAACTTATTGGGTTGGCGCTAATTGATTTATCTAGATCTACGACTTGTTCAGCCAAAAACAAACCAAAAGTTGTTGCATTTACAAATATAGAAGGGGACTTATTAAAATGATCTAACCATTTTTTTCCGCCTATTTTTTCTCCAATGATGTCATCGCAGGTTTGATTGTCTGGTATTCTTAATAGGGATTCTGCAAGACACATTAGAGCAACACCTTCTTGATTGCTTAAACCGTATTCAAGGAAAAAGCTATCTAATCTTGTTTTATTTCTGTCTTTACGACAATTTTCTACTATAGATGAAGCTTTTTGACTAATGCTAGGATTATTAATCCAATCGTTTTTATTAATAAGATTATTTAAAAGCTTACTTTCGTCTGCATATTTTAATTTTTTTAATTCTTGAAAATAATGCTGAGTAGCCATTCTTTTACTATTCAGATTTTGCTTGATCGAAAGATTGTTTGATAAGTTTCCTTAGCCAAATATGTCCTGGATCATTATCATTTAATTCATGCCATGCTAAAAAAAATTGCGACGGAGCTACTTCAAAAGGTAATGTTTTGTAAGCCAAGTCATGTTTATTAGCAAACGATTTGGTGCAAGTTAGTACCATATCAGTTGTATTAAGTATTTCAGGTGCAATTAAATAATGTTGAGCCCTCAAAACCACTTTTCTATCAAGTTGTAGTTTTGCTAGAGCATTATCTACAAGAGCTGCTCCTTGTCTTCTTCCAGATATTTTTATGTGATCTAAGTCTAAATACTGCTCTACACTAATATTTTTTTCTTTAGCTAATTTATGCTCCTTTCTAAAACCGCAAACAAATATATCTTCAAAAATTAGTTCTTTTTTTATTTCTGAATCTGATGGTGGAAAAGGATCAACTGCAAAACTTACTTCATTTGATGCCATGGCATGCTTAAGATCTTCTCTGCCTGTGTAATAACTAGACAATCTTACATTAGGAGCCAATTCATGAACTTTTTGCATTAGTATTGGCAGAACTCTACCCTCACTAATGTCATTCAAGGATAGTCTAAATTTCCTACTTGAGACTGCAGGATCAAAGGAGTCAGGTTTCTCTAAGCTACGCTGTAAAATTGATAGAGCATCTTTGACATGAATAATAATGTTTTCTGTTTTTGCGGTAGGTTTAACTCCCTGCCCAACTCTGATAAATAGTTGATCATCAAAATATTCCCTTAATTTTGCTAAAGCACTACTAACTGCAGGTTGAGTTATACCAACAAGCTCTCCAGCTTTTGTTAGACTTCCTTCTGAATATATAGCATTAAAGATAACTAGGAGATTTAAATCTAGATTATTTAATTTCATAAATAGCTTATAATTATTATTTGTAGGCCAATATTATAAATAACATTTATAGTATTTTAGAAACTTTTTTAATATTTAAAAATTATGAAATTTGAAAAAACAGAAAAAATTGATCATTACCTTCCAAAAGTAAAAGAGTTTATCAAGGATGTAGTCATGCCTGTCGAGCTAGAAATTTTAACAAAAAATATACCAGAGAAAGACAGATGGAAGCCTTACCCTGAATTAGAAGAATTAAAAAAAGAGGCAAAAAAAAGAGGTCTATGGAATTTATTTTTACCTGATAGCGAATATGGAGCAAATTTAAGCAATTTTGAGTACGCACACCTAGCAGAAGAAATGGGAAGAACACATTTTGCATCAGAAGCTATGAATTGTAGCGCTCCAGATACTGGGAATATGGAAGTTTTAGTGAGATATGGATCCAAGGAACAACAAGATCAATGGCTTAAACCTTTATTGGATGGAGAAATTAGATCAGCCTTTGCAATGACAGAGCCACAAGTCGCTTCTTCCGATGCAACAAACATGGAAGCTACAGCAGAGTTAATTAATGGCGAGTGGGTCATTAATGGCCAAAAGTGGTGGACATCAGGAGCTGGCGATCCAAGATGTAAAATCATGATTTTTATGTGCGTAACTAATCCTGAGAATGAAAGACATCAAAGGCATTCAATGATTCTTGTTCCTATGGATACTCCTGGAGTAGAAGTTCAAAGAATGATGCATGTATTTGGATATGATGATGCACCGCATGGACATGCACATATAAAATTTAATAATGTTAAAGTGCCTCATGAAAATGTAATTTTGGGAGAAGGAAGAGGTTTTGAAATTGCTCAAGGAAGATTAGGACCAGGAAGAATACATCATTGTATGAGGTCTATAGGTGCTGCAGAAGTTGCTTTTGAAATGATGTGTAAAAGATCCTTGGATAGAAAAGCATTTGGAAAAGAACTAGCAAGATTAGGTGGCAATTTCGATGTAATTGCAGATTCAAGAATGGAAATAAATCAAGCAAGACTTCTTACATTATATGCAGCATGGAAAATGGACAAATATGGCAATAAAATCGCAGCAAGTGAAATTGCTCAAATAAAAGTTGCAGCTCCTATAATGGCGTGCAATGTCATAGATAGAGCAATACAAATGCATGGTGGCGGAGGGGTCAGCCAAGATTTCCCTCTTGCAAGCATGTATGCACATATGAGATGTTTAAGACTCGCTGATGGTCCCGATGAAGTTCACCGTAGAAGCATCGCTAGACTTGAACTGGCAAAATTATTTGAAGATTCTTAATGAAGATAGAAAACAAAATTCTTCCTAATGAAGAGCAATTAAAGGGTTTTACAGATGAACCAGAAAAAGGCCCCATTAAAATGCTTAATTTAGTAAAACTTAAAAATAAAGCTGAATATCAGGATGGAAGAGAGTCAGATATTTCAGGACTAGAGGCTTATACAATCTATGGAAAGGAAGTAGTGGAGCATCTCGAGAAAGTAGGAGCAAAATTAATCTTTAGCGGTGTAGTGGATAGATTAATGATCGGTGAAGCAGACGATATGTGGGATCTTGTTGCTATTGCTGAATACCCTAACAGAAAAGCTATGTTAGAGATGATAATGGATCCAGCCTATACTGAAACTGCTAAACATAGAGAAGCAGCAATTGAGGGCCAGCTCAATATTGAAGTTTTGTGAAAAGGCTCTTACCTAAAGTAGCAGATAATAATTTTCTCGGACAAAAATCAGCTTATTACTTTTTTATATTCTTTATGGTAATAAATACTGTAAGAAGCTTTATACACTTATTAGCTGAAGATGCAGGACTTAATTCAATCGCTAAAATAATTGTTTTTGAGGGTACACCAGATCCAAACAAAGTTATTTATCTATTTGGATCCCTTTGGGGTGAAATGCAGATATTATGCTGTTTAATTAGTTGGGTAGTAATTTTTAGATACAAGAGTCTAATTCCTTTTATGTACCTAATTTGGTTATTAGAATGGCTTTTAAGAATAACTTTAATTAGCTATATGCATGGATTAGATTCAATTTATAAGACAGGCGCAACTCCTGGAGCTGACTATGCACCTTTAATTACTATTTTGCTTATAATATTTTTTATGTTGTCACTTAAAGAGAGATCAAAATGAAATTTATTAAATATTTTCTTATTAGTTTAATCTTGCTTGGAGGTTTGTCTTTTGGCCTTCTTCAAATAGCAGGAGTGCAAGATTTCCTGGCTAAAAAAACAATAGAAAGACAATTTCAACAAGCAAACTTATTTTCTGATGAGGATGCTCTTTCAGCTGTAGTTTGTGGCTCAAGATCACCATTTCCAGATCCAGATCGAGCAGAGGCATGCATATTAATTAAAGCCGGATCTGATTTTTATGTAATCGATATCGGAGCAGGCAGCGCTATGAATCTTCAAATGTGGCCAATAGATTTAAGTAAATTAAAAGGTGTATTTCTATCGCATTTACACTCTGACCATATGTCTGATTTGCCAGGTTTGCATTTTAATTCTTGGCTAGCAGGAAGGCCATCAAAATTAAAAGTCTATGGTCCTGAAGGTATTGAAAATCTAACCCAAGGCTTTGAACAAGCATATGCCTTGGACACTAAATTTAGAGTTGAACATCATGGTGAAGAGATTCTGCCTTTATCTGTAGCAGGATATGACCCAATAACATTAAATTCTGAAGGGGAAATAATCATTAATGATGGCAATTTAAAAGTTACAGCTTTTTCTGTCATTCATGAACCTATTGATGCAGCCTTTGGTTATAGATTTGATTACAAAGGCAGATCAATAGTTATAAGTGGGGATACTCTTTACAGCAAAAATCTTGTGAACAACTCTAAAGGAGTTGATGTTTTATTTCACGATGCAATATCTTTAGATACTGTCCATATTATGAGAGAGGTTACTTTTGAACAAAACAACAAAACAATTACAAAAGTATTAGATGATATACAAACTTACCATGAAAATACGATTAGAGTTGCTGAACTAGCAAATGAGATTGAAGCCGGATATTTAATTTATTACCACCTAATTCCCTCGCCAAGATCATATCTAGCTGAAATGTTGTGGACTAGAGGCATAAATGATGTGCGCAGCAGTAATTGGATGCTATCTGAAGATGGAACATTGGTTACTCTTCCAGTTGGTACTGATGAAATTATTTTAAGCACCATAGATTAATTTAAGGAATAATAATTGCTCAATACTATAGATCACATAATCATAACAGTAGAAGATTTGCCTTCTGCCATAGAGGATTACTCTAAGGTACTTGGTTTCAAGCCAACCTGGAGAGGTGAACACCCTGAAATGGGAACAGAAAACGCACTCTTCCCACTTCAAAATACCTACTTGGAATTAATGGCAGCAAAAGGTAATGGTTTGTATGCCGATATAGTTAAAACAAATTTAGAAAAGAAGGGGGAAGGTTTATTTGGTTTAGTTTTAGGAACAAACAATCTTGAAGTTTTTAAAAAGAATCTAACTGAAAATGGTATTGAAACTGGAGACATTGTTGAAGGAAAAGGGTTTGAGCCTAAATTAAATATAACTAGAACTTGGAAAAATTTATTTTTTGATCCATCAACTACTAGAGACCTTTTTGTTTTTCCAATAGAGCATATTTCAGGTAAATTGCCATTGGCCAAAGAAGATAAATCTCAAGCTAGTAGATTGGATGCTGTTGTTATAAATACCAATGATCCTGATGGTTTTATAGCTTTATACCGAGATAAATTTGGCATTAGGCTAGCTTTAGATAAAGTTATCGAACAATGGAAAACCAGAATATTGTTTTTTCGTATCAACAAAACAACCATAGAAGTAATAAATAAACAAAGTGAAGAAAAAAAACCATATGATTTACTATGGGGTCTTTCTTGGAATGTGCAGAATATAGAAGCAGCTCATGAAAGGCTTTTAAGTCAAGGAGTAGAAGTGACAGATGTCAAAAATGGAATAAAACCAGACACTTTAGTCTGTACAGTAAAATCTCATACTAGAGGAGTGCCTACACTTTTGATTCAACATTTATAAAAAAATGCTATATTCAATTGATGACAACAATTATGAAGTTTATAACTAAGTTTATTTTTTTATTTTGCATTTTCTCATTATCTTTATCTGTTTATGCAGATAATAATGAATCAAGCGCAGATGTTGTAGAGGAAAAAGAAAGAAAGAATTTACTCTATATTGGTTTAGGTTCTGCCGAAGACTCTGACATAGTTGGTGAAGAGCCATGGTCGGTAGGTATTGTATTGAGAGATGATGACAATTTCTTTGGTTTTGATATTGGTGGTGAAGGAGTAATGGTAAATCAAGCAAGAGATTACTATGAAGGTACTTATTATGTCGACTCAATAGAACAAGCTACTTCCTTTAATCTTATAGCCGGAATTAAAGTCAGTGGAGATTCTAAATTTAGAACAGATCTAGGTCTTCTTGTTGGAATAATAGAGCAGTCATCAGAATGTCCATCTTCATATGGAGGATATAATTGTTATTACTCCTCTTATTACAATAATCAAGCTGATTATGAGTACACCTTTAACTATGGTTTAGTTTTGCATGCTACTTTTGATCGAGTAACTTTTGGAGTGAGAGCTACAGGTGAAAGTACCCAAATTATTTTTGGTTTTAATTTCTAGTGTCTTTGTAAGTAACTCTAAAGATCTGATTAGATCTATCATCTGAAATAAGCATAGAGCCATCTTTTAGAATAAGTGGTGCAGCAGGAGCGCCCCATGAGGATTCTCCTTCAAGCCATCCATCTAAAAAGACTTCACTTGATTCAACAAGACCATTATTCATTTTCATGTAAAGAACTCTATAGCCCACTTTTGACGATCTATTCCATGAACCATGTTGAGCTACAAATATTCCATTTCTATAATATTCAGGAAACATTGTTCCATCATAGAATTTCATTCCTATTGGCGCAGTATGTGCTTGAAACTCCCAAACAGGTTCTGAAAATTCAAAATCTTTATCTGCCACAAAACCATCATCTTTTACATTTTTTCCATGAAAGTATGGAAAGCCAAAATGTTCCCCTGCATATGTAACCTTATTTAATTCACAAGGCGGTATATCATCACCCATCCAATCTCGGCCATTATCTGTAAAAAACATTTCACCTGTTAAAGGATGCCAATCAAAACCAACACTATTTCTTACTCCATCTGCATATATTGATACGATGCTGTTAGAAACCTTTAATATAGTGCCAAATCTTAAATCTACCTCTTCACATACATTACATGGCACGCCTTCAGAAATATAAAGATTTCCATCAGGCCCAAAATCAATCCATTTCCAACCATGCCACCCTTTCTTCATGGGGTTCCACATATCTTTTCTTGGAAGAAGATCAAAAAAAACTTCAGCACTTAGATCTGTTTGTAAATTTATTCTCTGTTCTATATTTTCCAAAACTAAAATTTTATCTACTTCAGCAACGTAAAGATCACCCTCATAAAATGCCACTCCGCTAGGAGAGTCTAAACCCTCTAAAAGTACGATAGCTTTAGAATTATTTTGTTTATTAATAGCGTAAACATTTCCAGCAGATTTGCTCCCAACAAAGATATATTCTTCACCCTCCACCATTTGGCGAGGATTCACTGCATCTGAGTTAAAGATTGAAATTTCAAAACCTTCAGGCACATTCAATTTTGTAATATCAGAGAAAATGAAGTTAGAAATAAAAATTAGAAAGATGAAGTAAATTTTCTTATGTAAACAAACCATTTTGTGCTAGTTTAATCTAATAAGGGGACAATTAAGGTAACAAATATGAAATATATAAACATTTTTTTATTTTTAGCTTTTGCTATAAATTCGGCACAGACTATTCCAGATTCTCTTACAGCAGAGAGACTAAAAGAAATGCCAGATGAGGTTGTAGATAGAATTCTAGATAGCCTTAGAGAGGAAGATGGCGATTCAACAACTATTGATAGTTTTTTAAGCGATGGTGAATTCAAAACCTATGAAGGTTTTTTAACAATACACCAGAAAATAGGGGAACTTGAAAGAAGTGATGATGAATTCTATCTTGAAATTAAAAAAGGACAGCTAAATTCAGAATTCATATATTTTGCTTATGTCCTTAATGCACCTCAAGCAGCAGGCGTTAGAGGCGGAGCTATTGGTCAAGGTGCGGTTTTAGAGTTCAGAAGATTTAAAGATTCAATTGCTTTATATAAAAAGAATACCTATTTCTCTAATGAAACAGAGAATAATATTGCCAAGGCAGATTTAACAAATATTATCGAAGCATTTTTAGCTGAACTTGATATTGTTGCTGAGCAAGATGGAAGAATAGTAATAAAAGCAGATGATTTATTTATGGAGGAAATCTTAACAAGCGTCTCACCAAACCTACCTCCTGAATACAGAAACCGTGTTGCACTAAATCTTGGGAAACTAGATGGTGACAAAACTTATGTTAATCAAGTAAGGAATTACCCAAAAAACACAGCTGTAGAAGTGAACTTTAGCTTCGAAAATACAAGGCCTAATCAAAGAAGAGCTGTTTATGCAGTAGCAGATGCAAGGTTCACTTCAATTTCAGCAAGACATCTTTTTGTAGAGATGCCAGATCAGAACTTTACCCCTAGAGTAGCAGATCAAAGAGTCGGTTATTTCTCTCAAAGAGTTACAGACATGTCTACTTATGATAATTACCCTCAGCGAGATTTAATTAATAGATGGAGGCTTGTCAAAAAAGACCCAACTGCAAAATTATCTGAACCGGTAAATCCAATTGTCTTTTGGGTAGAAAAGTCTACTCCAGAAGAAATCAAGCCTATGGTAGTAAAAGGTATTGAGGCATGGAATATTGCATATGAAAGAGCAGGCTTTAAAAATGCTGTGGTAGCTAAGATTCAGCCTGATGACGCAGAATGGGATGCCGGAGATATTCGTTATAACGTCGTTAGATGGTCCTCATCACCAGAACCTGGTTTTTCTGGTTATGGTCCAAGTATTGGTAATCCAAGAACTGGTGAGCTAATAGCGGCAGATATTGTACAAGAATTTAATGCCATTAAAAGAGGTTACAACTATAGGAAAATTTGGGGCTGGACTCCAGAAAATGATCCGCTGGAACAATGGATAGTAAGTCTTACGATGCATGAAGTTGGCCATACAATTGGCTTAAGACATAACTTTACTGCCAGCTATCTTTGGGGACCAAAAGAAATACATGATGTAAGCATTACTGGGGATAGCACCATTGCATCCATAATGGATTATGATCCAATCAATATAGCTCCACCAGGAATGAAACAAGGAAAATATTTTCCGACAGTGCCAGGTGAGTATGATAGATGGGCAATTGAATTTGGGTATAGCCCAGAGCTATCTGACCAAGAAAGGGCAGAACTATTAGCTCTTTCAATTCTACCTCCTTATACATATGGAACTGATGGAGACACAATGTCTTCTCCAGGAAGAAACATAGACCCAAGAGCAAAAAGATACGATATGTCCAATGATGTAGTTACTTACACTGCTGATAGATTCATTGTAATTGACAATAAGATTGCTGAACTTAATGAAATTTATTCAGATGAAGGTGAAAGCAAAAATGATTTTGCAAATACTTTCTATAGTTTAGTTCGTGATAAAGGAAGATTCATGGATGCTGTATCTAGACAAATTGGAGGTGTTTATGTAACTAGGCTTGTAAATGGACAGGATAGCGTTAATGCCTATGAGCCTGTACCTTACGAAAAACAAAAAGCAGCAATGGATTTAATTCTAAATAAATTCTTGGCTAATGGAGTATGGGCCTTTGATCCAGCTATCCTTAAAAATCTGCAAAGAGAAAAAAGAGCAACTGGATATTCAAGTAGTGGAAATGAAGATCCTCAATTGCATGAAATGGTTACAGGCATGCAAGCCCGTGTTTTAGAAGCTGTTTTACACCCTAATGTAATGACCCGACTGGTTGATTCTGCTCAGTATGGCAATACTTATATGCCTGAAGAAGTATTGAGTGATCTACATAATGGACTTTTTGTAAAAAATGAAGACCCTGATACATTTAAAAGAAATATTCAGTCAGCTTATGTTGATGCATTAATTGCTGTCTTTAAAGAAGACAGTGAATATGATGAGATCTCAAAAGCAGCAGTTTTTACAGCTCTAAGTAAGATAAAAGATTTTACCAAAGGCAATTTCAGAGATGCTGAAACAAAAAGTCATTACCAGTATCTAAATTGGAAAGCAACAAACTTTCTAGATGGCAAGTTTTTCAATTTTTTGGAGAAATAAATGCTAAAAAAAGCTTTTATCAAGTCTTTAATAATACTTATACCCACTTATATCGTTGCATACCTTACGGAGATGATGGTTTATACGATTCCAATGTTGGCAGCATCATCTATTTTTGCAACTTCAATGTTTAGCAAAGATAAGGATGAGCTTAGAGTAGATGAAGATGGAGATTCTGCAGATAGTGATGATTCTGATGGTGAATCAACATATGATTCTTAACTTTTTTTAAATAATTGTTTTGGTAAATCTAAGGTTATATAGACGAACATTGAGCTAATTAACATAATAATGTTCCATAACATCTGAAAGATCCAAAAAATAAGAGGCACTAATCTTACTATTGTTATTGCTGCCAGCCTTACAAATGAAAAGGCAAGCACAACTAAACCCCAAGCTAGGTTTAAGAGAACACCAATTGAAGAAATAAACATGCCAAAGGTACCCCTAACTTGTATTCCACCTACAGTTGCGGCTGATCGCCTAGGTTTAAGGATATTATAAGTTCCAAATAGACCTTTGCTTGAGAATGTAAAACCAGACTTTGAAAGATTAAGATTCATTCCTCCTGAACTCCATCTACCTCTTACAACACTATTTAAATTTTGAAATCCTAAGGTTAATCCTTTAAATGTTTTAGAGACTCTTGCACCATGCTTTGAGTTTAAAGTTACACCTTTTAATGGTGAGACAGCTCCAGTTGCTCCACCAGTTCTTGAAGCGCGAGCTCTAGCTCCAGCAACTTTTTCATTCACTTCTATTCTTTTATTACTTCTCATTTTTTTTATTTACACTCAAATGTACTGACAACATAATTTGTATTAGAATTAATCTCTCAGACCCGTAGCTCAGCTGGTTAGAGCGCTGTCTTGACATGGCAGAGGTCGTTGGTTCAAATCCAATCGGGTCTACCACTCTTCTAAGCCTTTTAAAATTATCTTTGCTGCAGCTTTAGACATTTTTGAATTACTATGTGCAGCTCCATTAACAATTTGATATTTCCATTCAAAATCTAGGTCATTTGTTTCAACTATATTTGTTGTTACATCGAAGAAATTTCTTGCCCTTTGAAATCTATTACTTCCTTGAGCATTAGCTCCATCTGACTGATTTACAGAAGAATCAACGTCTACATCCTTAGAACCTATAAGAATATGTATTTCGGCACTTAAAAATCTTCTAATATGAGCTGAAGTTAACTCTATAGGTGGATTTTTAATGCCATAAGGGAAGGGTGCTCCATGCAGGAATGTATACCAACCTGCATTAGCAGCAACAGCTTTGTCTACTTTAGGATTGTCCGACATTAATAAATACCTATGCACAAACTGAGATCCACCGGAATGGCCGTAAATCATGTATTTATGTGCATTTAAGTCAAACTTATTATTAAAGTAGTCAAAAAATAGGTCTATAGAGTTATGTAAGTATAGGTCCTTATTCTCCCTTATTCTCCCATCAGAGGTGGACATCATGAGTGTGTTATAGCTGGGAAAGTTAGACCTGTTAAATTCAGGGGCTATAAGCAATACATTATGTTTGCGAGCTAATTTCATCCATACTTTAAGATAACCGTCAGCATTTCTGCTATTACCATGAATAATGAAGAGAACTTTGGTATTTTCAGTAATCTGGGCAGGTAAGTTATAAAAAATATTGATTTTCGGCTTATCCCACTCAGAAAATACTATTTTTTCCATATCTTTTGAGTAAGTAATATTAGAAAGTAGCAAAATGCTTATTATTAGTGACTTAAAAGAATTTAACATATAACTATTGTAACAATAAATGTAACATTTACTAACCTATAAAATTTCTTTGAACACCATATATAATTCTTGAACACTAAATTTTAATTTGAACACTAAATATTTATATTTGAACACTTAGAATAGGCAAAAAAAGCATTTTTTTAACCATAATAGGATGATTATTTCTTAAAACAAACTATATTGTTAAGTTGGAATTAATATGAGACGTATATTTTTATTACTTTTTTTTAATTTTTCTCTATTAGCTGAATATGGTTGGCTAGAAGATGTTGTTGGTATTGATTTAGAAGAGTTCGAATATTTAGAAGGTTCTGATAAAGAACTTGAGCTATATACAAAGAAAACTTTTTTTACAGATATTAAAATGTCTCCAAATGGTAAATACCTTGCATTTCAAAGTGATAGTGAAAATTTCACTCAAGGCATATTAGTTGTAGATCTAGATACTTACCTAGAGAGCGGTATAGAGAAAGCTACTATTGCCAAAGCAGCTGTTGAGAATAAGCCTGATAGCGATCTAGGCGTTAGGGCATTATTTTTATGTAACTTCGAGTGGGCTAGTAATAAGTACATACTGCTAGAGCTTTGCGGTAAAAGAATAGATTTTATCCAAGGAGAAATCTTCTTTTCATTAGGTGTTTGGAAATTATTTAATTTAGAAACAAAAGAATTTAAAAGTTTTATCTATCCATTAGCTCCAGCACCAAGAAAAGGAAGCAGCACTTTTGAAGATAGATATAAGGTAGCGACTTTCATTTCAAGATATGACGATGAACATATACTTATGTCTGTTCCTGAGAATAAAAGAGGCTATAGATATGCCAACCTTAGGAAAATTAGTTTAACAAAAAGAGGAACTGAACCTAAAGGAGACAACATATATGTATCAAATGTAGCTTGTCAGTATAAGCTTAGATACAGGGCAACAAATTTCTGTAACCAAAGAAGCATATTCTTGTTAGACGAAAATAAAAAACCACTACTTACTTTGTCGAGCAATATTGATGCCGAGGGAAAAACTAATGTTTACGCTCATTTTGCTGATAAAAAAACAACAAAGATAGATGTTGATCTAGAGGAATATGGAATAGTAGGAATTGATAAAAATAATTTGTGGTTATCTGGAGATCCAAGTGGTGAAACTTTCGGCATAAGCCTCCTTAACCTAAAAACAAAGAAAATAACTAGAATTAACCCCTCAGAATGCCACTCTTATTTAGGCGGGTTCGCATCATTAAATTCAACAGCACCCTATGCTGTTGGTATGGAGTGTGAGGGTAGGAAAGATTTAATTGTCTTTGATCAGGCCAATAGAGATGCACAAATACTTTCTAATCTAGCAAGAAGTTTTCCAGGCAAGAGCATAAGGTTTGGTAACTGGACAGATAATAATGACAAAGCGTTATTACAAATATCTGATTCCTCCAACATTGCTGAAGTATTTTTACTAGATCTAAATGAAGGCCAGTTAAAATATATTGCAAGTGCCTCAAATGTCCCCAAGGATTTACTTCATAAAAATGAACCAAGATCATTTACAACTATTGATAATGACCAAATATATGGCTATCTAACTAAACCTAAAGGAGAAGTAAAAAAATTGGTGGCTTATGTTCATGGAGGACCGCATGGACCAAGAGATTATGATGGATTTGATCCATTCGAACAGTATCTGGCTAGCAAGGGCATCGCTGTTTTAAAGGTAAATTTTAGAGGCTCTGGCGGATATGGAAAAAAATATGAAGAAATAGGCTACAAGGAATGGGGCGGTTTAATAATGGATGATGTTGCTGCTGCGACTAAAGAGATTCAAGAAGAATTGGGTTTGGCTCGAGATGATACTTGTGTAGCTGGAGCAAGTTTTGGTGGATACGCTGCTTTGGCAATGTCATATAAGTATCCAGATGTATATGAGTGTGCAATTGGAATGATGGGAGTCTATGATCTAAAAATGTTGAGAAACGGAACTGATGATAGTGTTTATACGCAACAGGGAGATGAGTATTTTGAGATTATGGAAAAATATTTAGGAAATGATGAAGCTAATTTAGTAGATTTTTCCCCAGTATTTAACGCAGACAAAATGCAAACTAGAATTCTTATGTGGCATGGACTACAAGATCAAATTGCGCCTATAGTTCATATGGATTTAATGAAGGCAGCATTGGAAGAAGAGGGGATAGAATATCAATCTTTTACGATGTCTAGATTAGGTCATGAATATGGAGAAGCAGAAGATATGAAAGTTCATTTGCCTGTAATGAAAAATTTTATCTTGGGAGAACTCTAACCGTAAATTTCACTTAATTTTTTTCGATCAGATTCATAATATTTGCCAGCCAAATAATAAAATATTGGCCCCAGTACCAAAAACATAACACTAAAACCAACAAGCAGAGGAGTGTATGGATTTTCGACTCCTTGTGAAATTAGATTATCGGAAAGCATGCCCATTAATAGTGATCCAGGAACAATTCCAAACATATTTAAACAAAGGAGTAAAAATGCCACAACTGTACCTCTTATTGAATGAGGCACTAACTCCTGAACTACTGCTAGCACAGGACCATAAAAACAACCTAAGCTAAAAGCTGAACCACATACTCCAACCCAGAAAAGAATAGTATCTGTTTCCAAATATCTGGTGAATGCCAAAGGCATCATGATTAAAGTTAAAATAAATAAGAACCAAGTCCGAGGGAAATTAAATTTTTTGAGCGCCCAATCACTCACAATACCACCAAAAAGACTTCCAAGAACACCAAAGAAGACAAAAATCCAACCATTAATTTGAGCAAAAGAGTTTGCGTTAAATCCTTTGTCTTCGACTGCCCAGATTACATCAAATTGTGCAGCTCCTAAGACTATGTGATAAAGAGTACCAGCCAGAATGGTGAAAACCAATGATTTAGATGTTAATAGAACCTTTCCGAGGAGAGAAATAATCTGCCAAAAGGATCTTGTATCTCTTACAGCAACTTGATTCCGTCTTGGAGTATCTTTAATAAAAAACATGCCTAAACCAAGGGCCAAACCAAGAAAACCAAGAAGGTAAAAGCATCCTCGCCAACCAATAAGTGGCTCAATATATCCAGCTATAATTAGACTAAAACCCACACCAACAGGAACACCTAGATAATAAAAACCTGCAGCAAAACCAAGTTTTTTTTGTTCATATCGATCTGACAAGATTGACATTGTGGTAGGTGTTATAGCTGATTCACCAACTCCGATAAATAGTCTTGGCACTGCAAGTGTTACAAAATTTTTAGCTGATCCTGATACAGCTGTAAAAGCACTCCAAAGTATGACACCAATACTAATAATTTTTGTTCTGTTATATCTGTCTGCTAAAGTTCCTACAAATAGACCTGCTATGGTGTAAAAAAAAATGAAGACCACACCTGTTAAAAGACCAATTTCGGTATTTGTTAAATCAAGGTCTCTTTTTAAGAAAGGAGCAAAACTTGATATGAACTGACGATCAACAAAATTTATAACATTCAAGATTGTTACAAAAATCAAGAAAGATGTATTTTTCAGATTAAAAATAATTTACTCCATGAAATTATTTAACCTTTCATAGGCCTCTATGAATTCTTCTTTAAACTTCTGTACTGTTTGTCCAGCTGTAATTTTTTCTTCAACTAAACCAATTCCTTGTCCAACCCAATAGGTAGCTAATTTCTTTGCTCCTTCATGGTCAACTTCAGCTGCTTTATTTATTTTATCTAGCGCAGGTTCACTAACCATAGTCTGTAAAGGCATAGGTAATGGCTCAGGAGCTCCATCAGATTCCCAGGCATCTGTCCAATCAGATTGAAGCTGTCTTGAATGTTTGCCTGTTCTGCTTCTTGATCTAACTGTCTCTTTTGAAGTTGCTGCTAACATTTTTTCTTTTACTACTTCAGAAGTTTCAGCTTCAGATGTTGTAAGGAATACAGAAGCACACCATGCTCCTGATGCTCCCATTGCCATGGCGCCAGCCATTTGTTCGCCCGTACATATTCCTCCAGCAGCAAGTATTGGGACATCTCTCACTCCTTTAATAGCTCTATGAACTTCTGGCACTAAAACCATAGTTGAGACACTGCCACAGTGACCTCCACCTTCAGTGCCTGAAACAACAAGGATATCAACACCAGCCTCAACCTGCTTCACAGCATGTTCTTTTGCCCCAACTAATGCAGCTACAGGCACATGATTTTGTTTACATAGATCAAGCATCCATTTAGGTGGGACACCTAATGCATTTGCATATAGTTTTACGCCATGATCAAAACCTATTTGTAGCATTTTTGTTGCGCCTTCTTCTTTCATATTTACGCCCCAATTTGAATAGTCGGTTGATTGTTCTCTTAATTCTTCTCCATCAAGATCATATTTATTTAATACATCAGCTCTAAAATCTCTATGTTCTTGAGGTATCATTGCTGCAAGATCATTTGGATCTACACTACCTTCTTTTCCTACAAATTTATTCGGCACTAATAGGTCAAGACCATATGGCTTGCCATCTACATGTTGATCAATCCAATTAAGTTCTTGTTCAAGAATTTCAGGTGTCATGCCAACTGCACCTAACACTCCCATTCCTCCAGCTTTGGAAACTTGTGCAACAACATCTTTGCAATGACTGAAAGCAACAAGTGGGAATTCAATGTCTAAGATTTCACATATTTTTGAATTCATTTTAATACCCCCTGAACTCTGCGGCCTATCTTCTGAAGTTTAGACCACCTAATAATTATCTATTATATCTTAATATTACTTACTGAAATTTAGATATATTTCTATTTCCAATTAGGCTTTCTTTTTTCTAGAAAAGCAGTAATGCCTTCTTTCGCTTCTTCACTTTGAATGCTTTCACCGATTTCTTTTTCAAGGAATGTCATAGCCTTCTCAAAATCATTAAATTCTTGATTATTGTAAGCATTCAGACCTTTTTTCATTGCTTTTGGTGGAAGTTCTGACAAATCATTTACAACCTTATCTACATGCTTTGAAAGATCATGCTTATTTAAAGCAGCATTAATTAAACCGGTTCTTTGTGCCTCAGCAGCAACCACCGCTTCTCCTCTCATAATCATGTCAAGTCCATCTCTTTTTGGCATAACCCTAAATAGTCCAGCCATTACCATGAATGGCCATATTCCGCGTTTTATCTCTGGTGCGGTAAAGGTAACACTATCCAAAGCATATGCATGTGATGAATTGCATACTAAAAGTAATGCACCTGCATAAACATT
>Ga0310343_10000427_pt1 | contig 20020 bp, 9 predicted proteins | sample HC15DNA2025_MG_FD_203519 | JGI IMG/M metagenome (GOLD analysis project Ga0310343, IMG submission 203519) | Marine microbial communities from station ALOHA, North Pacific Subtropical Gyre - HC15-DNA-20-25_MG | ecosystem: Environmental > Aquatic > Marine > Oceanic | place: Pacific Ocean: North... | reverse complement strand
CTGATCCCAGGGGCCGCAGACTTCATTGGCGAGCTCCTTGAACAGGACAGGCCTTTCAGGTTTCTCACCAACAACAGCCAGCGAACACGCAGAGACATCATGACGCGTCTCAATCGTCTGGGCATTCCTGTCCAGGAAAAGCACATCTACACTTGTGCCGATGCCACTGCGACTTACCTGGCACGCCAAAAACCCGGAGGCACGGCTTATGTCATTGGCGAGGGAGGATTACTCACCGCCTTGCACGAACAGGGTTTCTCAGTCGTGGACCGTGATCCTGACTTTGTGGTGATTGGGGAATGCCGTACCTTCAATGCGGAGATGATGGAAGCAGCGCTTAATTTGCTGATTGGTGGTGCCAAGTTGATTGCCACGAACCTGGATCCGAATTGCCCCACGAGCCACGGTATGCGACCCGGCTGCGGCGCATTGGTTTCCATGCTCGAACAGGCATCAGGCAAGAAAGCCTTCAGTGTCGGCAAGCCAAGCCCGGTCATGATGCGTGGGGCCAGAAAAGAACTCTCACTGGATGCCAAGCGTACCGTGATGATTGGAGATACCATGTCTACCGACATCCTGGGCGGACACCAGCTTGGCTATTACACCCTATTGGTATTAAGTGGAACGACCCACAGCGAGGACTTGGCCTTTTATTCCTATCGGCCCGACATGGTAGTCGATTCGATTGCCGACATTCATTTGGACATGATCGATGAATGGCTGGGGCAAAGCACCTCATCCTCCGATGAGGAAAGTCAATTCTTCGAAGTCGCCTGAGGGTGGTCCAAACGGTCACTCAGTCGTCAGGATTCGCTCGTCTCGTGTCAGTCTTTTTTTTGATGGCGAAGCCAGGGCCGACTCATCCTCAGCCTTACTCCACTGCATTCACCCATTTCCATGAGTCTTTGGTGCGCTTGGTTTCAAAAGCCTGCATTTCAGATCGACTCATCTGACGCACGCTCCCATCGGCAAGGAGCACATGGGGGTGCACCTCACACTGGATGAGCACTTCATCGGGGTGATCCCCGGTCACCAAATCGCCGGTGCGCAGTCGATAGCTGATGTCTTGATCCTGAAGGCTGTCCCGGTCGAGGGCACTTCCCAGCATTTCATCAGCCGGGCATGTCAGATCCCATCGAAGCAATTCATTTTTGAGTGCCACTGAAAGAATGCGGATGCGATTGGTATCAAATCCTTCTTCATCGATATCCCGGGTTTCTTGATAATCTTCAGTGTGCTGAGGGAAGACCCCTTCATGATCTCCTGCGTGTATGTTAAATGCCAGACCAATGCGTTTCATTTGATTGAAACAACGCATGGCCAGTGCCTGGGCATTGGCCGCATCCACGGCCGCACTGCTCATCACCGCATGGGCCGGATCCATGATCCCTTCGCTGATCCCGGTGGTATAGGTGCCTTGATCTTCCATCTTGCCGTCGACCAGGACCTTGAAAGTTCCTTTCGACTCATCAAGCTGCAATACAAGCGTGTCCACGCCAGTAGGAGCCCCCTCGGGCGGGCTCAAGGTGATGTTTCCCTGTGTGATGGTCGCCTGCATGGGGGGAGACCCCATAAGACTGGCTTGCCCATTGCTGTAGACCTGCAACACCAACCCTTCCTCAGGCGTGTCACCTCCTTTGAAAAGGTAGGTCTGTTCGAGAGTCAGGCCTTTGGTCCATTCCTGCGTTTCATTCTCTTGAAACCTTGGCCTGCTGGCCTGCTCTTCACGGATGCGATCCCGTTCTTCCAAATCCACACCACACAAGGCCTCAACCATTCCCAGAGCCTCGTCACAAAGTGAGCTGGGAATGTAGCTTTCCGACGAAAGGGAAACCTGGAGATCCAGGTCCAACACTTCTTTCCATTTTTGGTAAGTGGGAGAATCTTCCTCGCACAGATTAGACATTTCCATTGTCAAAATGTGTCCGTTGATCTCGAATCTAGGTTCCGACTCCTTGATCAGATCGAATATTTGCCATGCACCCAGACGCAAGGCCAACTCCATGGCATTGAAGCCCATGTCATCGCCATGATCATTCCGATTCGACTCAGCCAGCAGTAACTCATGATCCTCACCTGGACGGCTCAGCATGCGCGAAGACGAAAGCACGGCACGCTCTCTCAACGCCTGTGAATCTGTCATGAAGGGCTTAAAGGCCTCTGGATCATTCGCAGCAATGGCGCAATAAACATCCTTCAACCTCAGCCCTGCTGACTTGAGAGTTTCAAGGATTTCAGTATCAGGTGATTCGTCTGGGGAATCTTCCCGCCAGAAACTTTGATATTGGGGACGCTCAACCCAAACTTTGAGTTCCAAATAATTTCTGCCCGTCTCAGGATCAAGATATTGAAGATCTGCTCCGTTTTGGATGAGAAACTTTTGAAAGGAAAAATCACGTCCAAGGATGGTAGCCTGCAACATGGGGCGACCCTTGTATAGAGCATTGGCTCCCCCCTGGTTCTTGGTCAGGGTACGGAAGACTTCTTCCTTGCCTTTCACCCCCGCCTGGTAGGCATTGGTATGCTTGCCACCAGCTTTAACCAGAGCAGACACTGCATCCTGATAGGCCTGAGCAACCGGTGGTTCAAGCCCACCCAGCTCATCCTCTGACAACGAAACGTCCAAAGGACTCAGTGAATGACGCTCTGAACCCCATAAGAAATGGAATTCAGGCGACTGATAGGCCAGGAGATTCGGGCTGGCACCCTTGTCCAGAAGAGCTTGCACGACGGTGTCGGAGACCTGACTGGGGTTTTGCATGGCCATGTGCAGTGCTCCATGGGTATCCGGATCTGCCCCTTTTTCTAAAAGCCACTGAATGATTTCAACATTCGGTCCTTTTTTCTCCAGCGTCTCCAGCAAAGCATCTTGAAGTTCAAGTAAATCATCCTTGCTATCAAAGAAATCGCCTCCATCGGTGGTGTCGAAGGGTTCCCATAAACTGGAAATCGACCGCAAGGCCGCTAAGAGCGGCTGTCCGAAGTTGATATCTGCATACAGAGTAAGGCTGGCTTCACAAAAGGCTTTTTTCTGCGCAAGGATCGCTTTGTTGAGTGGGGATTGACGGTATATTTCGTCCATTTGGCCACGCTGCATGAAAACATCCTCTTCCATCGCTGGATCTCCCATGATTGGATTTTCCAGCAGATCGGCCATGAGGTCTTCAATGGTTCCATACTCACTTAGCAAGGATTTGAAGGCCTCGAGATCATCTCGAAGGATGGCAGCATCCATGCGAGAGCGTGCCTTCCTCAGAGATTCCTCCAGGGCCATCGCATCCTCCATGGCCATCAATTCACGAATCATTTCCTTCTGGCCCTCACCCGCATTGGGATCATTCAAAATGCGTTCCCATTCGGCCCGCTGTTCGGCTTCCCACTCGGCCTCCTGCCGCTCCATCTCAGCCATCATGTCGGGATCCTCATGAGCGGCATCGATGAGTTCCATCAGCCACGGCAGCTCAGCATCCTCACCCAGCGCCTCTTCCATTCCGATCATGAGAGCCATGGAAAAAGAGCTGAGTGCATCAAAATCCATGGCTGCCAGTTCATCGGCAAAAGATGCCAATTTTTCAGGCGACGGTTCCTGGCCCCCCTTCCTCAAAGACTCCTTGGCGGCCTTAATTATTTCATCTCGTAATGCGTCATGCTCAGTGTTGGAGTTCGAGAACATGACTTCCAATACCAGCTCATTCATCCAGGCTATTTTCTCAAAGTCAGGTATCTGGCCTGCATTGTTTTGAGACTGCAGTTGCATCCTTTCGTCCAAGGACTCGAGAATGGATTCCATGTCCACCCTTGTAAGCTTCAACAGGCCTTGCCTCAGGGTATCCACTTCATTTGGGGAAGGTAGGGCACCGCCTGGTTCAAGGCTCTGGTCGTATAACCTGTAAAAAAGATCCTCGACGGATGTCTTGTCCAACGTAGTTTGAGATGGTGAGCGACTGGCCGTAAAAGCAATCATTTCTGCTCCCTCAATCAGCATGGGAGATTTGAACGATACTTGATGCGGCTCGTTTTCTGGATTGATCACCATCAAAGATAACTGAACCGAGTTCGACCCTGAAACTGGGAGTGGATAGGAGGCGTGCCCGTGTTGATTTCCAAGCGCATCCACAAGAAAAAACTCAAGCAATCCGTCCCTTTTTTGAAGGCCAAACCTAATATCACCCTTCGGCAAACCGAGATCAATCTCACGATGCAAAATGAAGCTTTCCTCAACTACGGCATGATCAAAGACTTCATAAAGAATCACGTCATTCTGCAATGAATTAGCTCGCTCAAACCGAATAACCTGAGATCCAAAGTCCATTCGAATTCCACCGGAGACCCATCTGGTTTGGTCTGGGTTGGGTATCTCTGGAATCACAACAGAAAATTGAAATGGATGTTCGGATTCGACGATGGGCAAGAACGGCCCTTTGTCTTCACTCATCCCATAGTCATGCCCCCCACTCAGGGAAGTCATTACAATTTCATCCCCTTTGACTTCGACCAGCGCTTCATCACCGTAATCACGGTGGAAGTCATCGACGGGAATCAGACTCAATTCCAAGCCATGAGCTTCATCATGAACCCATATCTGATGAGCCTGGTTGGCCTCCTCATTTTGCCCTTGTGGATTTCCAACGATAGCAAAAAGAAGAGTCACGAGAATGAGTGACAGAATTTTGGCAAGGGTCAGGAGCACACCCAAAATAATGGGTATAAGCCAGCCTTTTTTTTCATAAGTTAGGGTATGGTCTTTGACGTATACCGCTTGCAGATTTCCCAAATTCACATACCAGAAGACACATAGCCCAAGATAGATCGCAGGCCCGAGGTCGACACCGTAAAGCCCGGAAATCAGGGTAATCATATCGAAGAACAAAACGATTCCCACCCAGAAAAAGGATTGTCTTTTCAGGCCCTGATGTCCCATGGCTTTCCAGTTGAGGGCATGAATCCAAGCCGAAAAAACAGGGCTAAAGAGAAGGGATAGCCATGCGGCGACATTGGGATTCCACAAAGCAAGTTTTCCGTCAGTTGATGGCGGAGGTAAGGCACTTGACTTGACATGTGCCAACTTGAGTCCATTTCCAAAAAGGGCATACCCTCCGAAGAGTACTATCATCCCCACGAACTCCTTCATGGGAAATGGCTGGCCACTTGGTGTTCCGCCTCGAGACAGCATCGAAACGATTAGCCCGACGAAAAGAAGGGTCAGGATACCACAAAAAACACGAAGTATGATTGAAAACATAAGCAATTGAAGTCTTTAGTCTCGCCTCTAATTAAAGCCAGTGGCGAACAGCTCGCCTATTACAAAAAAAGACTTACTTTCTCACACGAGTAAAACACCACCCATACGCCATTTATTTTAGGAAAGATTTTTCTGAATCTCCCTGCCGCCTCTTTCACAAACCATTACGGTCCCCATAACCATAAGCCATCCTCCTCAAAATTTTTGAATCCTCATGTAGGATGAGCAATAAGGAACTTCGGCTGAACTCCGTTAGTTACAAAAAACTTGAGGACTTGAAGATTTGGCGCTTTGAACGAGAATGAGAAAGTCATCCTCTTGCCAAAACTCACATCATGAATGCCTCCATAAACCCTTCCATGTTGATGGCGCATCTTGTGCCAGCATTGCTTATCACCACCTCCACCCAAGCAGCGGAGATCCCCGCAGGCCCCACTCCGCAGATTCCCAATGAGGCTGAGGCCGTGGGTCCAGGCCCCTTTCCCAACACCAGCGTGACAGCTGTGAGCTATCAGGTGGATGCCTCCAACGTCACCGAACACGGCGGTTTCGACAAGGATGAGGTCATCTTCCGCCTGGAGGGTCAGGGGCCCATTCCTTGGACGCTGTCCCACTACGGCCAGGCCATGGTGTCTCCACGTATAGGCCCCGCCGATGAAGCCACCAGCACCTTGAATATTGGTAGGGAACCTTTTGACATTGTTTACAAGGGAAACGGCTATCTCTGGGAAAATGACAAGACTTACTGGTCACCGGTAGCCGCAGCCTGGCGACCCCATCCATCGGTGGGAGTCCTTCTAGGAACGATCCGAAAAAATGGCCAGGCCTGGAATGACGGGCAACCCCCCTTCCATGGACTGCTCAGCACACCCCTTTCCAGTTCCAATGGTCCGGGCTACAGCATGGTCGATGGATCCTTCGGAAAGGGAGACATGGAGGTATTGACGGACAAAGCCGGAAATGCCTCCTTTGCTTCCATTGATTTCAGTTTGGCTTGGTTTCCGTTTGATCAAGGTTGGACAGCAGGCTATGTGGCCTCGCCATCACCCGACTGGCAGGAGGGAGAGTGGCTGGACCCGGCCTATCGCAGTGCCGACCTCCCTGAAGAAATGACAGATCTGCTCAAGTGGACGCGCGCCTTCGCAACTTGGGCCGTGCCCGGGCACTTCACCCTGCCGGGGGTCCATTCCCTGAACGATGGCATGCTCTTCATCACATCGGTCGCCTCAACCTTTTCCCGAGGCATGCTCATTGCACCCGCCCCCCGCGCCAATGGAGATGGATGGGACATTTGGGGCCGGATGGATATTGAATCAGATCCCCTCTACCAGGAGGAGGCCAACCTCGATTTTGCTTTCGTTTACATCCCCTACTCGGCCGATCGACTCATAGGGGGTCATGTTCGAGGCACCGATGGAGCGGTGTTGCAGGGCAAGGGCACCTATACCATGAAACGCGTGTCGACGGGTGAGTATGAATTGCAGATTCCGCAAAAGACGGGGGAGGATGGAATGCTGTTGCTCCAGGCCACTGGAAGGCATCGTATCAACGGCCGAGAAAGTGAGGCTTCTTCAAGAGATTTCTTTTCTTATGAGGAAACCTCTCCGGGTGTCTTTCGCATCCAATCACGGTATTACCAGAGCGAAGACTCCTTCCCTCTGGAAGACAGCGATTTTTACCTCGCATGGGTGGATTTTCGAACGCCGCTGGCTCCGCCAGGTTCCATCCCCTTGCCGGACCCACCGGCCATTGCCCAACAGCCTCAACCCGTCGTGGTCCAGGAGGGTGAACCGGCTTCTTTTTCAGTGAGCGCCACCGGAGAAGGAACCCTCGCCTATCAATGGCAGCGCGAGGGCGAGGATCTTGCTGGAGCTCAGACATCGATTCTAACCTTGAGTTCCACGACTGCCTCGGATGGAGGGAGCTACCGTGTCCTCGTAAGCAATGAAGGAGGAGTCACCACCAGTGCCGCCGCGAACTTGACCGTGCACACTCCCCCCGTCATCACCTCTCAGCCCGTTGGGGTCGACCTTAGCTCGGGAGATCTTCTGCGGCTATCGGTCACCGCTACCGGAACCGGGCCATTCTCCTATCAGTGGCAATTCAATCAGACCCCATTATCCACTCAAACTGCAGCGACCCTCGAGATCGCTGCGGTTTCTCTTGGTGAAGCCGGCCAATACCGGGTGATGGTCACCAGCCCAGGAGGCACCGTGACCAGTGCCTCAGCAGTCGTCACCGTTCAACCCATACAGGTCGCAAACCCTCCTGCGATTCTGACGCATCCTGCCTCCCAGTCGCTCGCGCCCGGGGTCACCCTTGAGTTGAAGGTCACCGCCACCGGAGAGGGCCCCTTGCACTATCGATGGCAATTCAACGGCTTCAATATTCCGGGCGCCTCGCAAGACTCTTTCACCTTGGGGGATGCCCAACCTGCCGACAGTGGTGACTACCAAGTGGTCGTGAGCAATGCTGGAGGCAGTGTGACCAGCGAGGTAGCTCAAGTCAAAATAGTTGAGGGCCCTTCCATCCTTCAGGGACCTGTTTCGCAGACCGTTCAGGCAGGACAGCAGATGGTGCTGAGCGTGGAGGCCAGCGGCACCCCACCCTTGAACTACCAGTGGCGGTATCAAGGCTTCAACATTCCAGGAGCACGTGGTTCCACATTTCAAATCGACAGCGTTCAGCTGGTTGATGCAGGCACGTATCAGGTCGTGGTCAGCGACGCCTCAGGAGCCCAGGTACAAAGTCTTCCAGCCCTGTTGGAGGTGGTGACGGAGCCTGTCAACACCTCGCGCATCACATCGGTTCAACTCTCCGATGGAGGGCTTCTCATTCAATGGGAAGCCAAGGAGGGACGCGTTCTTCAGGCAAAGGCACGACTGGAAGATGCCATCTGGCGCGATATTCCCGGGAGTGAAGGTCAGAGTGAATCGCGACAGGCCCTGCTTGGCAATGCGACCTTCTACCGCCTGCTGGATCGATAACTTCACTGTAAGCCCCAAGAGCCGTCAAACAGCGAAAATCGAATTGAGAGTGTAGGCCTTACTGCTGTAGCTTTTCATTCCCAATGAGCCAAGACGGCCCAGAAAAACTGAGCAGGTAATCACGCCATGGCGTGCTTGGACTCCATGCGCGGGGGCTTTTCAGCCTCTGGCTGGTGAATGGGAAGGAAGAGACTGAAGGTCGTTCCATGCCCCACTTTGGACTCGACTTGAATCATTCCGCGATGTCCCTTCATGATCCCCGCGACCGCTGCCAAACCCAATCCAGTGCCATCCTCCGGCGCCTTGGTGGTGTAGAAGGGCTCAAAGATACGCTCCAGTTTGTCAGGCTCAATGCCAGTCCCTGAATCCGCAAGCCGAATGACGGCAAACATCCCCGGCTTCGCCTTGTCTGAAACAAGCACCATGGAAGAAAACTGGGGTTCAGAAAGTTCCACTTTTTCGACCCTGAGCTCAATACGCCCCCCCCCAGGCATGGCATCCCTCGCATTGACTGCCAGGTTGATCAACATTTGTTGAATCTGGGTGCTGTCTCCGTAAATGAGCGTATCCAGCAGATCAAAGCTGAAATCGATGGACACCTTCTTGGGAAGAGTAAACCGCAGTAACTCCACGGTTTCATTCATGACATCCTTGAGCTGAAAGACCGCCACTGTTCCCGCATGCCCCTTGACGTAATTGAGTAGCTGCTGAACCATCTGAGAGGCTCTCTTGGAACACTGCTCGATGGTATCGACCATCTCATCGGAGTCTGGATACATCTCCTTGAGCATTTCAATCGAAAGGGTGATGGGGGCAAGGATGTTGTTGAGATCATGAGCCAAACCACTGGCAACGTTTCCGATGGTTTCCAGCCGCTGATCCCTGAGCTCCTGCTTGTCACGGGTGATATCCCTGGCCACTCCGATATAGTTACTCAGCTGGTGCTCGGTGTCGTAAACCGGCTGAACCTCCAGTTGAATCCAATACTGTCGGTTTTGCTTGGTGTAGTTGATCAATTGAACGCGGAAGCCTTTGCCAGCCTCGAGCTGGGCATGCATGAAAGCCACCGTGGTCGGGTCGCTTTTGGGCCCCTGCAACAGGGAGCCGGGCCTCTTGCCGATGATATCTTTTAGCTGATAGCCGGATTGTCGGATAAATCCATCGTTGACCCATTCCACCTGACCATTGGCTCCCGTGATAATCACCGCATCCGAGATCCGGGATGCCACGTGAGAGAGCTTGCGCATTTCAGCTTCCGTCTTGGCCAGCTGATGGGTGCGGGTTTCGACCAGATCCTCAAGCGAATGCGTCAGATGCATGAGCGATCGATTGAGATTTTGAATTTCGCGAGCCCCCGAATCATAACCTTCATAAGGCTCATGCGAATGAACCGCCTTTTCTGCGGCCACCGACAGCTGAAGCAAGGGGCTGGAGATCCCCCGTTTGACCCACCAAAAACCGCCAACCAGGCACAAGACAAATAGCAAGGAAGCCCCCCACAGGAGGGATTTGTTTTTGATCCCGGTTTGTTCACTTTGAAAACGATTCCGCTCCAGGGAGGTCTCGGACAAATCCACCAGGCCTCGCATGCTCAGACTGATGCTTTCCATCAATGTCTCGTATTCCAGCTGCAATGGAGAATTGTCAGGCTGCCCCTGCTGGCACACCGTATTGATGAGTTGGTTGAGGGCATCGGCCTGATTTCGGATTAGATTCACCAAAAGATTTTTTTGAGCCGCATCCTCACTTTGGGACAATGTTTGAAAGCTGGATTGCGCGGTTTGAGAAAAGTTTTGCAGGAGCTCCACGATCGGCGTGATGGCGTTCTGGAAATCTTTCTCCAGATAGGCCTGACTGAAGGCCATGTCCTTGAACACCCCACCCTGTTTTTCCACTTCGCGGATGAGGCCATCCAAGGCAAGCAAGTCCTTATCAATGGCCTGGATTTTTCCCTCAAGCCGCTGATTGGCTTGAACGAACATGGGATCGCCCTGAATGGAAGGTTGCAATTCCTTGAGCTGATCCTCAATGAAGCGAATCAAGGTCACCGGACCCTGTCCGACTTGCTGATTGCTGTAGAAAACCAAATCACAGACCGTGGCAAGGGTCTGGATATTCTGATCGCACAGGATGACCTTGCTGTGAACTTCCTCAGCAGCAAGAAGCGAGCGCTGACTGCTTGCCTGCCGCTGACTGGTGTAGCGCTGAATGGAACTCAGCGAAACACCGAGAGCACCCGCCAATCCGATCAGTAGCAAAAGGTAAGTACGAATGGTCATGATACCAGGTGACTCACAAATCCTGGCCCTTGAGGGCAAAAGCCAGGTTCAGGGCTTCAGAGGTGCCAGATCCTCTCCCCATTCGGATTCGATCAGCACCAGGGTTTTGATGGAGGATACCAGAATCGCTCGAAGCAATGGCTCGGCCCGTGGTTCCAAACCGTAGGTGGCCAGAAAGCGATCCACGGCCTCAGGCTGCAGCATGGCGGATAGCTCAACGGACGTCTTGCCTCGAAAAACCGACCGAATCGACTCTGATTCAAATTGCTTGCGATAACGACTGCGACAACGCTGGAAGGAGAAATCCTTCAACTTAAGATTCTCATCCGTCGCCACAATGACTTCGGCCAATCCGTAATCTGCTTGCTCAGTGCGGGAATGGGCCACTCCACGAAAAGTCTTCTGATCGAAAACCGCATAAATGTCGTGAGTGCCCAGTTCACGGATATCAAATTCGAGTTGATGCCGCTGACGTAGTTTTTCGGCGGATTCCTTAGAGAAATCGCGCATGAAGGAACGATAGACCGGTTTGTCAATGTCCGGAAAAAGCGACTGAATGACGGCGTAGGGCTGCCGGATCGAGCAGAAAGCCTGAGCCTGAGCCGGGAGCGAGCTCGCCAGAAGCCATACTGAAGCAAAAAAACAGATGGACCGGATGAACTTCGAAGGGGATGTTTTCATGGAAATCAATATCTCAATCGAGCTTGAAGACTGAGCATGTAGTTGTCGCGAGCAGGTGTCAGATCACGGATATTTTCGTTGTATTGGGTACTGAAGGCCCAGCGATCCGAAGGCGCATAGCGCACTCCCAAGGCGACACTGCTTCCATCCTCCCAGTCGGAACTTAAATACTTATATTGCCAGCGGTATTGGGTGTAGGCAAGGAGGGTCTCGGCGGAGTTACTGAGATTGACTTCTATCAATCCCAGGTAAGTCTCCACTTTTTCATCCTCTCCAGCTGAAATTTCTCCCAGCAGGCCAAGCGGTCCGATGTAATGCTGACCATCCAGACCAACTCGCCATCGCTCTTGCCCCATCGCATTGTTTCTTTGATAGAAGGATAGCCCGTAGGCAGTTTCGCCTGTGCCCCAGAAGTTTTGCGTGTTCACTGGCGAGCCAATGCGTCCCACCACCAGATGCGGATCACCTTTGGATTCAAAATCCATGCCCGATCCACGCCCCACACCAATTTCATAAAGAAACTTCGGAAACGTACCGTTGAAAGTGACGCCCCAATCGACTTTGGTTCCCAGATTGGGACCCGTTGAAAATTGCCGCAAGGTGCCATTGCTGTTGATGGTATGTTCGATTCCGTAGGGCATCTCGAAATGCCCCATCTTGATGTTGAATCGTCCATCACCCGAAACGTGCCAGTTAATGGTGTTGATGCGGGGTGTGAACTCCCAGTCGTTGGGACCATCTGCAAAAGGCGGAGGCTTGGGATGGTCCTCAAAACGACTCAGGTAAAGCTGCATGTTGATGGTCGCGATATCCCTCGTGTCGTTGGACCAGCGCGCATAATGATCCAGACCGAAGTTGAATGCACCACCCAACGAATCCTGATACCGGGTGTGCATACCGACCGCGGAAAGGTCAGCCACCGTCCGATGGCGATACACATCCTGCCAACTGGCCAGAAAATCGGGCAAGACCTTTTGCTGAGCCCACAGGGCAGTGCTGCCGCTGAGAGCGCAAGTCCATGAAATCAGCAAAGAGAATGAATAAAGATGACGAAACATAAAACTATATGGAATATTCGACTTTAAAACGTTGGATGACTGCCGTCAAGGGAACACCCGTTGGTGGCACCCGAGCCATTCACAGGACCTTTCGCGTCAGAACAAGACACGGCTCCATAATGGCCCACCCGAAACGCAAGAGCCTCTTAAGCAACACTTTGAAGTCATCCAACAGCTTCTCCCTTGATCCTCATCCATTCAAGGGACAAACTAATCATACAACTCCCAGAGATGAAGCTTTCCCATGCATTGCACGATCGCTTACCCACGTCCATGGCCTGGGCTCGGCTCTGTGTCGTTTCAGTTTTGATGGTTGCGCTGGTATCTGGAGTACAAGCTAGCCAGGCATGGCCTTACACAGCGCCAGCCGAGATCTCCCCACCTGAGATCTCCCCATCAGAAGGGCTTTCCAATGGCATCGATGCCTTCATTGTGGATGCTCTGGAAAAAAAGGGTTTGAAACCGTCACCTCGGGCAAGCAAGGCAACGCTCATTCGTCGAGTCACTTTTGACCTGATCGGCTTGCCGCCCACTCCTGAAGCGGTGAATGCATTCGTTCAGGACGAGCGCGCCGAAGCCTATGGGGAACTCGTGGAAAAGCTATTGAAAGATCCTCGCTACGGAGAGCGCTGGGCCAAGTTTTGGCTGGATCTGGCCCGCTATGCAGATACCGCCGGCTATGAGGGCGACCCGGACCTTCCCCACGCCTGGCGTTACCGTGACTATGTCATCGATGCCTTCAATGAGGACAAGCCTTATGACCTTTTCATCAAGGAGCAGATTGCTGGGGATGAATTTGCCGAGATCATGGGTGCGGGCGAATTACCTCTGGTCGAACCAGAAAAGAATGTCGCATTGACCTTTCTCCGACTGGCCCCTTTCACCGAACCCCGCGGAGACGAAACCCGCCACGAAATGCTGAGCGAAATGACTTCCACGGTCAGTTCGGTTTTTCTCGGCCTGACCGTTGGATGCGCCAAGTGTCATGACCACAAGTATGACCAGATTCCCACCCGCGATTTCTACCGCATGAAGGCCTTTTTCAATACCGTGCAGCTGATGCCCCCGGATCGCGGAGACGCCTATCAGATCGGGGGCTCTCTTCCGGCCGCGTTTTATCGTGAGGGTGAAGAAGCCTGGGCCGCCTCAAGACGTGAGGAGATCCAACTGCAGAAAAAGACCTTTGAAGCCCTCAAGCAACGTTTATCAGCTCGAATGCAGTCCGAGGCGACGACGGAAGATTCCGAAGCACCTTCAGAAAGTGATCTCGAGACCTGGATCGATCAGGAAAACCCATCCCACCTCACCGCCGAGGAACGGGAGAAATACCATCATCTCAAGCACCTCAATCGGTTTGCCAGCCAACAACTCAAAAGGCTCGAACCCAGGGCTATGTCCTTACGACATTCCTTCGGTCCACCCTACGAACCGGGCGTTCCAGTCACCCATGTGATGATCCGCGGTGAGTATGACCAACCTGGAGACCCGGTTCAGGCTGGTTTTTTAAGTTGCCTCACCGGACATGAGGAGGCGGCGTCCATTCGGCTCGACCCGTTCAAGCGCTGGCCCACCCGAAGTCGACGCATGGCGCTGGCAGAATGGATCGCCTCACCGGAAAACCCGATGACGGCACGTGTTCTGGTCAACCGTTTATGGATGCATCATTTTGGTCGGGGGCTGGTGAGCACCCCCAGCGACTTTGGAGTCCTCAGCGGAGGGCCGTCACATCCTGAGCTCCTGGACTGGCTGGCCCGTCAGTTCATCGACGAGAAATGGAGTATCAAAGCCATGCACCGACTGATGGTTCTCTCCTCCACTTATCAACAAGCCTCCGAACCCACCCACCCAAATGTCATGGAACAGGATCCGGACAACCGACTGTTGAGTTATTACAACCGCCGTCGTCTTGAAGCTGAAGCAGTGCGGGACAGCATTCTCAGTGTCAGCGGACGCCTCAACCCAGAGCGCCATGGCTTGCCCATTTTCCCTCCCTTGCCCGATGGTATTGAAGAACGAGTCAAGTATTCCAATAGCAAATGGGCGACCACACACGGGCCAGAGGCTCGCAAACGCAGCCTTTATATCTATCAACAACGGACGCTCACCATGCCTTTTCTTCAGGCGTTCGACGGCCTGGTCTGCGAGGACAGCATGCCCAGAAGAGCGCTTTCAGTGACCCCATTGCAGGCCTTGGAAATGTACAATGGCCAATTGGTAGAAGAAGAAGCGCCTCACTTTGCGGCGCGCTTGAGGCGCGAGGCCGGAGACGATCCAAACCAGCGCCTGGAGCACGCCTTCCAGGTCGCATTGGCCAGAGGGCCGGATGCCATGGAAAAAGAAACACTGCTCCCGTTCGCACAAACCGACGGAGGATTGGAGCGCCTGGCAAGGATCCTCATGAATCTCAATGAATTTGTCTACATCGACTAAGATCGGATGACTGCCATGATGCATCGAAGACGCTTTCTGACCCAGACCTGGAATGGCATCGGCGCGCTCGGATTGGCCGGAATGCTCGCTGAGGAATCCAGCCAAGCCTCCAAGGCGACGGCCAACCCGCTGACCCCTCAACAACCTCATCTCCCCGGGCAGGCCAAACATTGTATCTTCCTTTTCATGCAGGGAGGAGTTTCACAAATGGATGCTTTCGAGCACAAACCCATGCTTCAACAATGGCATGGCAAGCCCATCCCCGGTTCTCCCTCAGTCAGAGGAGAATTGCAGGGCAGGCTTTCCTTTCCTCATGTGTGTGTTGGAAGCCCGTTTTCATTTCAGCAGCATGGCGACAGTGGTCGCTGGTTTTCCGAACTCTTCCCACACATGGCAAGCCAGAGCGACCGGATGGCCTTCATCCATGGCATCAAGACAGACAATCAGAATCACGGCCCCTCCACCTATCATGTCACCACTGGAAGCCAATTCCCCGGCAGTCCATCGGTCGGATCGTGGATTCAATACGGGTTGGGAACCTTGAACCAGAACATGCCAGGCTACGTGGTGGTGCAAGACCCAAGGGGGGCTCCCTGCAATGGGGCCGCGGTGTGGGCCAACGGCTACCTGCCAGCCGTTCACCAGGGTACTCTTTTGAGGGATCACGGATCCCCGATCCTCAATCTCCAGCGCCCTGAAGGCATCACCCTCTCCCAACAGCGCGAGGAGTTTGATGCCATCCGGGCACTCAATCAGCGGCATGCGCAGGCACGACCCATCGACACCGAACTGGAAGCCAGAATCCAAGCCTACGAACTGGCCTTTCGTATGCAACAGGCCGCGCCCGAGGCCGTCGACCTTTCAGCCGAGCCGGAGTCGATGCAAAAGCTTTACGGGCTCGACAGGGATGAGACAAGGGGCTTTGGACGACAATGCCTACTGGCACGACGCATGGTCGAGAGAGGAGTTCGCTTTACCCTACTGGTCCACGGAGTTCAGATCGGTGCCCACAGTTGGGATGATCACAGCAATGTGGAAGCGGGTATGCGCAAGCACAGCCAGGAGGTGGATCAGCCTGTGTCGGCGTTGTTGGAAGACCTGCATCAGAGGGGTCTTCTTGAGGACACCCTGGTGGTCTGGGCATCGGAAATGGGGCGAACGCCTTTTGTCAACAGCCCGTCCCTGCCCAAGAATCCGGGCAGGGAACACAACTCCTACGGCTTATGCATGTGGATGGCAGGCGGAAGAGTGAGGGCCGGGGCCACTGCAGGAGAAACGGACCCGTTCAGTTTGCGCTCGGTTGGTGAACCCATCCACATCCGTGATGTGCATGCCACCATCCTGCACCTCATGGGCCTGGAGGATGAACGTCTTACCTTCCAGCATGCCGGGCGTATCCGAAAATTAACCGACATCGGTGGGCACATCCTGCATTCCCTGATTGCCTAGGCAAGGATGGAGCGCGCCACGTCTCCCTCAACATCGGTCAATCGGAAGTCCCTGCCAAGGTGGCGATAGGTCAGGCGCTCATGGTCCAGCCCCATGAGGTGCAGGATGGTGGCATGCAGATCGTGAATGGTGCATCGATTTTCCACCGCGTGGTAACCCAATTCATCGGTGGCACCGTAGCGATAACCGGGTTTCACCCCCCCGCCCGCCATCCACATGGTGAACCCATCGGGGTGATGGTCGCGACCAACGGGTCCTTCCCCTTTCTGGATGGTTGGCGTTCGGCCAAATTCTCCTCCCCAGAGCACCAGGGTTTCCTCCAAAAGCCCGCGGGCCTTGAGATCGAGCAATAAACCGGTGATGGGCTTATCGATTTGGGCCACATTGAGGGCATGGCCTTGCTCTAGGTGCGAGTGCTGATCCCACTGCTCATTATTGAAAGGGAGACTGTGCGCGTGACTGACCTGAATGAATCGAACCCCTCGTTCAGCCAAACGGCGTGCAAGCAAACATTGTTGGCCAAAATTTTCGGTTTCCGGTTCATCCATCCCATACAGTGACCGCGTGAATGAAGATTCACCGGAAAGATCTGTCACCTCCGGGGCTTCCACCTGCATCCGGTAAGCCAATTCAAAGGATTGCATGCGTGCCTCAAGGGGATCGACCAACGAGGCATCCTTTGTTCCCTGATTTCCCAGAGCCCTCAGCAATGACAATTGCTCACGCTGAACCCGCAGGGTGGCAGCATCTCCCTGCCCCATGTAATGGAAGCGGGCATTCTTGGCGAGCGTGTTGGGGTAGCCCGGTGTACCAAGAGGCACACCCTGGTGTTGAGCGGGCAAGAAGGCAGCTCCAAAATTATCCACGCCTCCATGCAGAGAGGTCGGACACAAGGTCACGAAGGCCGGCAAATTTTGATTTTCACTGCCCAGGCCATAACTCATCCACGCCCCCATGCTGGGCCTCAAAAGGGACTCGCTGCCGGTGTGCAATTTCATGCAGGCACCTCCATGAGCCACGTTGGTTTCGCACAGTGAATGCAGCATGCATATCTCATCAGCTACCGAAGGAAGATGTTTCCAGAGAGAAGACATCCAATGCCCCGATTGTCCCACCTGCCGAAAGCTCCAAGGCGAAGGCATGACATGTCCCCTTTCAGCAAATTGAACCGCTCGCTCCGGAAAAGGCAGTGCCTGTCCCTCATGGCGCGTGAGGGCGGGCTTGAAGTCAAAGAGGTCCACATGCGACGGGCCGCCGTGCATGAATAGAAAGATCACCCGCTTGGCTCGCGCCGGGAAATGCTGCCGACCTGCCGCATGGTGCTGGGCATGTAGCAGACTGTTGAAAGCCAAGCCCCCGAAACCAGCAGCCATGGAATGGAGGGCATGACGCCGACTGCACTGCATCAGATGGTTCTCATTCTTAGCGTACATACAAAAACCCATCGGCCATCAGAAGGGTATGACAGAGAATGCTCCAGGCCTCTTCCGAATTTTTCTCCTGCTGCATGGTGCGAAGCAGTTCCAAACAATGCTTCTGTTCTTCTAGATTTGGATCACGCGAGTAACATCGCCGGTAAAGTCTGGCCAGACACTCCCGGTCGTTTTCGCCCCACTCACCGACCTGTTGGGCAAGGGCAGCTGCCTGAGCCTGGATCCACTCACTGTTGAGCATGAGGAGTGCCTGGGTGGGTACGGTGGTTTCAGATCTCATACCTACAGGTGTCGTGGCATTGGGAAAGTCCATTAAGGTAAGAAAGTCATAGAGATGGGAACGCACCACTGGCAAATAGACGCTGCGGTGGGAAAAGGCTTCGTAAGTTTTGCGGTTCTGGGAAAGATCTTGAGGAGAAGGATCCTGCGACTTGACAGCCACAGGAGCCTTGCGGTCTCGATTGGGATCGAGAGTGCCCGCCACACTCATCAAGGCATCTCGATACGATTCGGCATCCATTCGCTGTGCCTGAGCCTTCCAATAATATTGATTGGCCGGATCTCGGGTCATTCCGGGGTGATCTTCCACCTGTGAAGACATTTGATAAACGCTGGAGGTCAGAATCTGCCGATGCAGTCGTTTGATGGACCACCCATGCCGAATGAAATCAAGTGTGAGCCAATCCAACAAAGCGGGATGGGTAGGCTTCTGACCCGTCGTTCCAAAATTATCAGGGGTTGGAACCAGACCCCGGCCAAAATGCCACTGCCAAAGCCGGTTGACAAAAACACGCGCGGTAAGGGGATGATGCGGATCGGTCATCCATTGCGCCAATTCCAAGCGACCACTGGTATCTTTCTCGATCAATCCGGTAGCAGCTGGAGTCAATTCACTGAGAAATCCGCGCGGCACTTCTTCTCCAAGTTGATGGGGATTGCCCCGCACGTGAACCCTGGCATTACCCACTTCTCCATCGGCCATGGACATGATCATGGGCACCGACGGTTTTTCTGCCATCCAGGACTCACGCTTGGCCTCCCATATCTCTGCCTGCTCCTGCAGGGCCTGGAACCTTTCAAGCTCATGAAGTCGCCGCAGGCGGAAGCGGTCGAGATGGGACATCAGGGGCTTGGATTCGACACGGAGACGGTGCGCCCCTTTCGTCAAATGTTTCACTCCCAGACGCACCCATTGCTGGTGCTCCGGCATCCAGCCACCGGTCGTCGTCTGCAGAATGGCATCTTCCTCCAAGACACCATCCCAAAGAAGTCGACCGGGGCGGGCGACTTTCGCAGCCATGTGCACTTCAAGGAAGTAATCTCCGTCCTTGGCGACTTCCAAGGCATACTCCACATAGTTGTCCTGAGATCCCGGGTCGCTGATGATGCCGATTCCCTTGCCGTAATGCTGATGATCGATCACGACATTTCCCTGATCAAAGGATTCAGCCTCCCACTCGATCGCTCCGACACTATCGACTTGTTCACGTAGCAATGCGTGAATTTCTTCGATGGCTTTTTGATGGAATGGATGTTCACGTTGCCACTGATCCAAAACGGCTTGGTAGGCGGGTGTCGGGAATTCCCGCTCGACAATCTCCGAACTCTTCAGGATGCCATGCATGGCGTAGTAATCACGATCGGAGATGGGGTCAAACTTGTGGTCATGACAACGGGCGCACCCCAGGCTCAACCCCATGAAGGCTCGGCTCAGGGTGTCGAGTTGTTCGTCGATCGTGTCGGCTTGCTTTTTGATGGGGTCCTGTTCCGCGAGAATCTTGGTCCCAATGGCGAGAAAACCGGTCCCTGCAAGCGACTCGGTTTCCCCCCAAGGCAGGAGATCTCCTGCCAGTTGCGCTTGCAAGAACCGGTCAAATCGCATGTCGCGGTCCAAGGCCTCCAGCACCCAATTCCGATAGCGATACGCATGCGGATAGGCATGGTTTTCGTCTCCCCCATTGGAGTCGCCATAGCGAGCGACATCCAACCAGTGGCGCCCCCAGCGCTCACCATAATGCGGAGACGCCAACAAGGCATCCACGACCTTTACCCAGGGGTCCGCTTCAGTGGACCTCTTCATGACTTCCAACGCCTCCTCGGTGGGAGGCAAGCCCAGCACATCGAACCATATCCTTCGAAGGAGGGTCTCCGGACTTGCCGAGGGAGCAGGTGTCAAACCTCTGGATTCGAGTTGATTCAGAATGAAGGCATCGATCGGCCCTCGCACCCACGACGTATCGACCACCGTTGGAATGGACGGCCACTCGGGTGGCTTCCATGCCCAATGTCCCTCATAGGCGAATGCCCTGGACATACACACAAGACACCCGAACACGGTGAGGAGATGGTAGCAACGTTTCATGGATGAAGGCTTCTTTTTAAGTGTGCAGGACCACGAAGACAAGCGATCAATCCATGTTCACGACCCTCCAAAGGTTTTTGTAAACCTCCATCTCTTTGC
>Ga0310343_10000426_pt1 | contig 20044 bp, 26 predicted proteins | sample HC15DNA2025_MG_FD_203519 | JGI IMG/M metagenome (GOLD analysis project Ga0310343, IMG submission 203519) | Marine microbial communities from station ALOHA, North Pacific Subtropical Gyre - HC15-DNA-20-25_MG | ecosystem: Environmental > Aquatic > Marine > Oceanic | place: Pacific Ocean: North... | reverse complement strand
GTTGATTGATTTCTAGTGTTTCATAATCTCCACTCATAAATTCCTCTTAAATTTATACTCTGCATAATTTATCTAGATAAATTATGCCTATCAATAGGCCCTAATACTTATTTGTCATTTCTATAGGTAACAAGTTACTTTTTTAATATTATGAATATCAAGGGGATTTATCTTCCAAAAATATGGCAACTAATGACGAATTAGAAAAAAGAATTGAGAGTTTAGAAAAAGAAGTACAACACCTAAAAGCTATTCTGCAATATCAACTGAAAAATAAGAAAAAGTGATTTATTCTTTTTGCATAGCAATTACTTTTGATTAGATATGTATTCCCCATTAGTGGTTTTGGATATCAAATCTTAAAGCTAAAGATTAAAAATTAGTGCATAATTGGGTACTTTTTTAAAAAAATAAATTTTAATAATTGATATTTAGAACATATTTGTTTTTATATATATATAAAAGTACTTAAATATGATTAATTCAATTGCTGTTTCATTGTTATTATTGGTCTCTTTTGTTGCTTATAAAAGACTTAAAAGAAAGAAACGGCGATTTCAAGTACCACCTACAAATCAGCTTCCTAGTTAAAGATTAAATTTAGTCTTCTTCTTCTCCAAAAGGGTTGTATCTAATATCCCAGATTAGAACAACTGCTATAGATAAAAGTAATAAACCAAAAATGACTTGTGGAGGAGGAAATAACATAAATGAAACATAACAAATATCAATCAGCTTTGCTTATGGGAATTCAAAAAGGTAATCAATATCGTTTAGTTCAAAATGTTTTACATATCATGCTGTTTGCAATCTACTCCCTTACTATTGATGCCGCAAGAAGTTATACATTCAAAAAAATTTCCAAAGAATCATAATCTTTGATATTCGAATAAATGTCTTCTTCTTAGTAAATCCTCAATTCTGAAGCTTATCTATCAATTAATTTTTAATAATGTCAAATTTTAGGTAAAACCTATTCACATTTTTAAAAAAACTATTTAATCTATAAGCTTTTCCCTACCTTTCTTATAGTATTTTTACGTTCGTTCCTCGCATCTTAGATAGATTAAACCCTTGAGCCTTTCATGACTGGCTTACTTGATTACTTATAAAAAAAGTAACCATAAGAAAACATAATTATGCGAGAAAACTTTTAACTATCTTAAAAAGGGTCAATTATTTTATCCCTGATCTGTCTTGATTGATTAAAGTAAATTTATCAAAAAAAAAAAAAAAAGGGCGTTAGCTTCGCCCCAATCAAAAAGCTGGATAATCCCCATCACCCAACCTTTCTAAAATCCTAGCACTACATGTAGTGTTTGTAAGTAATAAAAATTACCTATTGATGGGGTTGTTTGTTTCTGTTTAATTTGTCATTATAAGAGTCCCCATCACCCAGGCTCGCAAGAGTCTTTTTTTTTTGCATTTATGAGCATTTTTTTTGTATTTAAAGATTTTTTATTTAATTTTTAAATTCGATAATTAATAATAAAAAAAATTATCTTAATTATGCAGACATACATTGTACATTGGCAATTCCCAGACCAAGAAAGTCATATGCAAGGGGCAGAAACGTTCGCGGGTTTTGTAGAAGGAGGATGCGAAGGAGATGAATTTGATGGTTTTAAAGTTGTTAATAGAGTATTAAATCCTGAGGGGGCTAATGGTTGGGCAATAGTTGAATCTTCAAACCATCAGAATATTTGGAAATGGAGTAGTATTTGGGTTGATAATTTTGGTGTAGAAATTGAGGTCACTCCAGTATTAACAGACCAAGAATTTCTCTCTGTTCATAAAGAAATTGCAACAACCTAGAATTGTTAGTTAAATTTTTATAAGATTTAGAATAGATCTAAAATAGAGTTATAAAAACCTCTTTTTTATGGGGAAATTCTCATCTCAGGAAATTGAAAGTCAATTCAATTTAATTAAAATGCTTCTAGATGAACCTGAAAAGTATAAAGATGCCATTGATGCAATTAGGAAAGATATTTCTTATATGCCTGTAGAGCTTAAGAAAAAACTTGAGGAAGAAAATATTTATTTTTAATAAATTAGTCTTAAATTAATTAATACCATGGATAATGAGATTGTATTCAATAAGACTTAACTACAATAAAAATTTTTCAAGCATGAATACATATTTAATAATGATTTTATATCTCTATTCTTCTTCGGAATTTTTATAGAATTTAATTTCATACAGGACTAATGCCTTATAAACTACCCTCATTTGATCTGTTTACCTTTTCTTTTTATTGAGAATTGATAATGGCGATTTTATAAAATTCATAGCTAGGTTTGCTTAATATATTATCCAAGAGAATCCAAATCTCTTCTATGGTGAACAGTATTTTCGTGATCGATCGGAGTTTTCTGTTCTCTCATTAAATCAGCAATTGTTGGATAATCTTTTGATTTACCTTGGTCTTTAGCATTTTTATCTTGAATTGCGAAAAGTGATTTTTTAAGATTCATAATGAATTAGCTCAAGATTTTTGTTGGATTTTGATTATTGATCTGGATGTTCATTTATTAGAAAAATAAACCCCTAACTAGCATTAGGCATTAATATGGGATTGCCCGCATAGAAATTTGATTAGTGTGAAATTTTGATGAATCTATGTAACTCATCATGTATTTATTACAGGATTAAGTCGTTTTAAAGACATCTATATTTGTTGTTGTCACAATAAAGTTCTAACTAGATATGAAGAAAAACTGGTTAATAAAGAGGTACGGTTTGAGGTACAAACATATACGGATAAAGGACCAACAATTAAATTTTAAAATGGTTAAAGGTATTGTTCTAAGATATATCTTTTTTTTTCATCTAACTTAAAGCCATTAATCTTAATTAAGTGATCTAATCACAAAAAGAAACTTAAACTTCAACATTATCTCATCAATTTTTCAATTAAAAATTCCAGCATGATTTCTAAAAAAAACAGACAACCTGCTTTCTATAAATTGAAGACTTATAGTAATTTAAAAGCTAAACTATAGAGCTAAAAATTTAATTATGATATATCATGAGGTTAAGATTTAACCGAGATTTTATGATTTTCAATAAAAATTGTCTAATACCTCAAAGATGACTTAATTTAAGCGTTTGGTATAGATGGTTGACATAGAAGATATATGTAATAAATAGTTCCTAAGCAAAGTACTAAATTTATAAAGATCCATGGCCAACCTTTCCCCATGTCTCTTGTTCTGCGTATAGAAATTGAAATAAATGGTATGAATTGCCCTAGTTGGTACCCAATATAAAGAATATAAACTAGTGATCCTAAAACGTCATTTATAGCGTAGGTAATAAGAAAAAGAATATATAGGGCTAAAAAAACTATTGTATTTGCTAAGTAAGCCCACCAAAATTGACTTCTGGTGCTAACTCCTTTAAAGTCAAAAGCCTTTTTCCAAAAAACCTTGTATGCGTCAATCATGGATAATAAAATTTTTTTAAACTCAAGATTGAAACAACTATATAAGTATTTATACTATTTGTCTACTTTTAAGCATTTTAAGCTTTATTTATTTTTAAAAGTTCAAATGTTAAATTAACCAAATTTCCCAGATATTTTTTCTTAAGTATTTTCTTCTCTCAGAAAAAGTATCATCTACAAGTATAGGATTAAAATATTTCAAAGATTTTACTAATAATTAACTATAGGAGTTTTTAGAGCAAATAATGTAGTTAAAATAGTAAAAAATATTTTAGAATTATTGATGAATAAATTATTAATAAATCTTTTAAGAAAAAAATATTTTTTACCAACTGTTTTAGTTTCATATTTGTATTTCAAAGATACCTATTCTTTACCTGGAATTTCTTGCCCTATTAGGCAACTTACAGGGATACCATGTCCAACATGTTTCTTGACAAGGTCTACTTGCTTAGCATTACAGGGCGATTTAGAGGATTCTTTCAAGATGCATATATTTGGCCCATTTATTGCTCTTTTTTTAATTATTTGGTCTATTAAATCTTTTAAAACAAAGAAATTTTTTCCTTTTTTAATAACTGAAAAGACCTTGCTTATTATCTCGTTTTCTTTGTTTTCTTATTGGGGTTTAAGAATGTTTTATGGATTTCCTGTAAGTTGAGTTTTTCTAGTTTATTATTCCTTTATTGTAAGCAAGATGTTGTGAATAAATAGATAACATAGGAAGAGTAACAATATTTCCAATTCCGCAAGTACAAACTGTGGGGATGATATATATGATCCCTGCTAATAATTGCATTCCAAGATATGACCATAAATTCGGAGATTTGAAAACTGCTTGAAAGGAACTTTTAAATGCGTCGATAATTGACATTTCTGAGCAAGCAATTTTATTTACGTATGAAGGGCCAATAAATGATATGACTATGCCAGGTAGAATACATAGCACAAATCCCAATCCTAAAGATAGAGAGTACAAGATTCCTGCTAATAAATATCTCTTGAGGTTCTTTAATAATACTTTGTATGGAACCTTCCAAGTAATGATTTCTTTATTGTTAAAATATAATGCAGGAATGACCATATATAAAACTGACAACAATGCAGCTACAACAGAATAGATTAAATATACTGGTATCCTGACGAAAGCAGAAATGATATATGCTCCTGTTCCTATATTTTCGTAATCAGTATATGAAGTTAGAGATAAGGAACTAAATCCAAAGATGCTAAGAATTACATCTACTATTATGTAGATAACATATGCCGCAAATAAGAAACCAGTTAGTGCAAGGAAAGTCTTCCACTGTGATTTATATATATTCCAAGTCGATGATAAATCAGCTTTTGATTCTTTTGGGATTATCAGTTGAGAGTCCATATTGATTCATTTATAATTTTTTTATCTTCCCACATTATTTGCAAAATTGATCAAAAATATTAAATAAAATCAAACAAAAGGTTCTTTAATGTCCGATACAAATCAGATATAGCTAATTACTTTTTTATTTCTTTGTATTAATTAATTTTCAGGATAAGCATAGATATAGATATAGATATTCTTACCACTTTTAGAAGATTCCTATAGATAGATGGAAAAGTTTTGATCAATCAAGTAATGCTCAAATGTTTTTATTATCTAGCTATCTTCTATTTTTAAGATGAATTTGTTCTTTTCTTCTTTCTAAATCTTGTAAAGATATTTTTTAAGGATAAAGATATTAAAATAACTAGAATTATCCCAAATATTGGAAAAATAATAATGGATATAGAGATCAATAATGAGATAAAATCTTCGATAACTGAAATTATTGGATTAATAAATCCCCCGGTAAATATTGAAGAAAATCCTCTTAAACTGACCGTAGTTAGTTGAAATCCTCCAGTTATCAGGACTCCGCTCATAACTGATAATATCCATTTCAATCCAGGATCTATTTCACTAAGGGAAGCTGCAGATAAAAGCGTACCTGCGATAATAGCTGTTGGAGTGGCCACTATATCTAATAAATTATCAAACCAAGGAACTAAATTGCCTATTATTTCAAATAATGCTGCTAGTGCTAATACTGCTAAAACCCAGTCACTACCAATCCAATTCCAACCCTCTCCTAATTGAACTAAATCAGCCCTATACAGTACACCATATGTTAATGGTGGTATGAAAATTCTAAAACCACAAGCTGCAGATAAACCAAAAGCAAGTAAAATAGAACTTATTGTTGAATAAGTTTCCAAATCATTTACCTTAACTAATTAGATAATATCTGATTGTGAATTTCCAGACTATAAAATTTTAAAAATTTTATTTAATCAAGACTCTCGAAGAATTAGCATTCTTAATGATATAACTGAGATCAGCATTAAAATAAATAAAAGGTAACTTTTATAAAATGTCTACCAGAATAAACAAATATTTAAGTGAAGCAGGTTACTGTTCTAGAAGAGAAGCAGACAGACTAATCGGAGAAGGAAGAATAACTATTAATGGTAAAATTCCAGAAATTGGCACGAAGGTAAACGAAGGTGATCAAGTAGAAGTTGAAGGCCAGAAAATAGAGAATTCAAAGAAACAAAGAAAAACATATTTAGTCTTTAATAAACCCGTTGGGATCGTTTGCACTTCAGATAGAAGAGTAGAACCAAACAATATAATAGATTTCATTAAATATCCTAAAAGAATCTTCCCGATTGGAAGATTAGATAAGCTCAGTGAGGGATTAATTTTTTTAACCGATGATGGAGATATCGTAAATAAAATACTCAGAGCAAGAAATAATCATGAAAAAGAATACATCGTAATTGTCAATCGTCCTATTAATAGAGACTTTATTCAAAGAATGAGTAATGGCGTTGAAATATTAGAAACCATAACTAGGAATTGTTTCGTAAAACAATTGGGCCCCAAAAAGTTCAAAATAATACTTACTCAAGGACTTAACCGTCAGATTAGGAGAATGTGTGAGTCCTTAAACTACAGAGTACGATCACTAAAGCGTATAAGAATTATGAATATAAAGTTAGATTTGCCAACAGGTAAATATCGTGAATTAACTAAAGAAGAACTCATAGAATTGAATAAATTACTCGAAAACTCTTCTAAAACATTTGAATAATAAATAAGCAGATTTTTTTAGCTTAAAAAAATTATTTTTTGAGATCAAAGTACTCAGTAAACAAGTGAGATAAACCTACCTTTTAAGTTGATTATTGTAATAGGGACGAATAGATAGAACATGCAATTTATTCTTCAATAACACTTGAAAAACCAAAATTATCACTTGGGTTACTTTTGCTATTACTTGCCTTTTATTGCTTTATTTCATCAAATAAGACAAGATTAGTTGAATTTGATTTTATTATATTTCTGACTAATTAATTGATAATACAGTTGCTTTGTTTTAAGTTTATTCATATGAAATTAATTTTTATTTAGATGGTAAAAAAAATAAAAAAGAAAGATCGATTAAAGTTATTTACTGGAGTTTTAGTTTTATCGGTCTCTTTTTTGTATTCGGCTTTTTTTTTGAGAGATAATTCAACTTACTTTATGCCCAAAGAGTACAAAACTATAAAAAAAATAGTTGATAAAATTGCATCAAAGAATGATCTTGGTAATAGAGATATTCCATTTTCTATAGCAAGTGGTATATACATGCAATATAGGGCAGAGGAATTAGGATTATGCGAAAAAGATGGTTGTTGGTACTACAGGAATTTAGATCCTTATAAAAGTTATAAAAATGTTAAGGGAGTTAATATTAATGAGCTTTTAAAACAAACCTATTTATATAACGGTCTAGAAGCTTATGCTTGGAATGATGTGGTCTGGCTTAGTAAATCATCTTTTCTTACATATGCTGGTAAAACAGATTATTTGGGTTGCACAATTGGACATGAATTATCCCATATAGTTTTTAATGACCACATTAAACAATCAATCAAATTATCAGAAAACCTAAAAAAACTCAAAGACAAAAACAAAGATTCAACTCTAATTGAATCAGAAAAAACAAAGAAAAATTATGAGAAATTTAAAGATGAAGAAGTAGAGATTAAAGAAGTTTTGGAAAAAGAGTTGAGTAGAGAGTCTGAAATGATCGCTGATAATAATGCAGCGAAGATGATTATAAATGCTGGTTTCTCGAAGGAAACATGTTTGAATGAGATTACTTTTATCGCAGAAAAGATGCAATGGGAGGCAGATACAAACATCAAAAGTACCCATCCAGGCTATTTGGAACGTTTTGAATCTTTGAAGGATTTTATAGCTAAATATGATAAATCAAGCGAATTGGCAGATTTTGAACCATACAAATGGAAATGGATTTATGACAGGAAATTAAATATTTTAATTTTTTCTCCACAAAAAAAGTAACCATGTAATATTCCACTTTATGCAAAGACAAATAATTCTCTTATATCTCAAACTTATAGAAATTAACTATTGGACAAATTAGGTGTCTTGCATACTACCTTGTATTCTCAAATTATTAAATCAGTAAATTGCCCATGCAAAATAAATAAACATTTGATGTTATGAATTTAGTCCAAATATTAGTTGTTTAATATGCCATGTTGTGTTTATTCTGCCTCAAAGTTTTGCAAAGAAGGGATAAAATTAAAAGGAATCGACCCTTTATGAAATCGAATCTTTTGAATTTATTTAGAAATGTTATTCGAATTTTTTAAATATTTCCTGGATCGTTATCTAATAATCTCTTATAAAACTTATAAGCACTATCATTATTTGCAGATCCAGTTGCATAGGAGAAAATCCCAAAGGCAGTCTCACATCTAAAAGAAAATGCAGTTTTGCTTGTCATCTCTGAGCCAAAAATATCAGCGCCATTTTCTGGATTGTTATCATAATTGATTTCATCAATAATAAACCCCGCAGATATCCCCATTCTTTTTGCCTCGCTTACACATTTACTTGTATTTGATAATAATTTCCCTCCGGTAGTATAAACATAAGGTGTAGCATTAGCTAATAGGGTAGTTTGAAATAATCCAGTTGTTAGTGTTAGTAGTAATGTTTTAAGAAATAATTTCATTTATAAAAAGAAAATAAAATCTATTTTAAACTCAAATAATAAGTTTTTAAAATTATTTGAGTAGGCTAAAACTTTTAAGTGCAAGAGACTAGAAAAAGAATAGGAGTCTATAGCAGATAATTCCAAAAGAATATTTAAGAATCATGAGGAAGTAAATCGTAGCGAGAGGGTGCAAACTTTCGCCTTTTCGAGGTAGGTCGTATAAAGATTATTGGGTTTAGGTTAATTATTCTGTAAAAAGATTTAGCTAGTGAAACTAAAAGAGGAATTGGGATATTAATAGAAAACTTATCCTAACTTTTTGAAATCATAAATCCTATGGTTATTTAATTAAGTACGAAAATAATCTATAAATATAATTCTAATGATCATTAATATGAGATAATTTTATGAAAAATTAATTAGTAATTTAAAATAATTTAAAACCTTTTTTAAATTAGCTATTTTTAAGAATTTAAATCTATGTTTATGAAGAATTTCAAAAGAAAATTAAACATTCTTTTAAAGCTATTAATTTGCACTACTTTCCCTTCATTGCAGATACTCAGCAGTCTTGAAAGTAAAGCAGAAATGATTGCTAGTGATTACGACTCAAGTACTCTTGGAATTGAAAGCGTGGACTCTTCGTCGTTAAGGGTTTTAAATCTTAAGAGAATTGTATATGTAGGAGAATGTCCAGGCACTGTAAATAAGCAAGCCGAGGGTTTTTTTGTAGACTATGAAACGCCTGTAAAAGAGAATCATGCAGTTATTTTGCAGAATTTTGCAAGAGGATTATCTCCTGACAATCCTCCGTCTATAAAAAAAGACTATGATAATGGGAGAGCTTCTGACAAAATAAAATTTAAAATTTCAGATAAGCCAAATAAAGTTTATCTATCAATGAGACCTGGATTAAATCCTATTAAATACTCAATAATTGATGAAACTAATCGAAAAGAAAAAATAGTAGTGAAGTCTGGTGTATTTATGTTAGAAGTGGCTTTTGTTGATGAAGTAGTAAGGAGGGATAAAGAATGGGGATCTTATAGTAATAGTTATTACTGCCCAATTTGGTAGGAATATATAATTTCAATAAGTGTTTGAGTATTTGTTTATAAATATTTTTCTTTTAGGCTAGTGTTTTTAAACCTAAATGAAGGAAATGGCATTTACAAAAACTTTTGAAAGAAGATTATTCTTTGTATTTGGTAGGCATATATGGAATATCGTGGGAGTTGGCGGGTTTATTGCAATCTTGACAGGACTTATTGTATTCGGAGATTCATTTATCGAAGAAGAAATAAAATCCAGACGTAAATATTTTGGTAGAGATTATCCAACTTTAGAGTCTAAAGAAAAATACTTTGGTAATGAATATCCTAGTTTGGAAACTAAAGAAGAATATTTTGGGAAGAATTACTTAGCCCTTAAAACTAAAAAAGAATATTTCGGTAAGGAATTACTTACAGATGCAGAAATAAAAAAAAGAGTTATTAATTCTGGAAAAATTAAGCCATATAAACAATGGGTAAATGAAGAAATAGGGAAAGGTTATAAAAATTATTCCAATTTTCTGCTTACAGTTCCTCCTACGGCCAGATTAGATGATTTGAATACTATGTATGAGAATTATAAAAGAAAGACATATGATTCCTACCTTTTGAAATCTATTCCTAAAAAATTGATCGATAAGCAAAAAAAACAGGAAAATACTTACAAGTCATATAAACTAACACTCTCAAGTAAATTAAGGGCTCAAGATCAAAAGTATAATGAATACTTTCTTAAGGTCACAAATGAACAGAACTCATTGAATCAAAGATACGATAATTACAAAAGATCAATTGTCCAGAAACAATCTTCTTTAGAAAATGCATATGAAAAATATACAAATAAAGTAAATCTAGAAAATTCATTATTACCTTTGCAGCGCATCACTTCTTCAATAGTGATGGCTTGGGGTCTTGGTGTGGTTTCTTTTTCATCTTTCATTTCAAGTATTTTTGCAATAGAGAGAAATACTAGAAAAAATGACTAAACATATTTAAACATTTCTAAATACAAAAAAAATATAAGCATTAATGGAATCAATACTTTTTTTTATAATTTTTAGCGGGATTTGGGCTGCTGCAGATGCTATATTTGCACCTATTATTTCAAATTTATTTGGCATAAGTGAAGGTTCCTCAGAATGTATTGTAGGAATTATTCTTGGAGGAATCGCAGGTTTCTTTTTTGGGCCTGTTATTGCATTTAGTCTGGAACAGACTACCTCTAGTTGGATAGCTACTGGTTGTCTTATAATCTCAAGTTTCATCTTTAGTAGTTTATGATTGAATTTGATATAAAATAATAAGAAAAATTTACTCTTATGAAAAGAAAAATTTTTATTGTATCTTTTTTGATTTCTTCCTGGTTTCTAAATATAGGTTTTTTATTTAAACCTAATATTAAAGTTCTTACTTGCGGTGACAATGATTATATCTCAACTATTTCTGCAAATGATTGGAAGGAGATTTATAAAGACTATCCTTGGATATTTGATTCCAAGTCAGGTCAACTATATGCTTTTGATCAGTATAAAAATACTTTGAGACCTATTCAAAGAGAGATAATTGAGGGTTATGAGTACGTTTATAAAGATATTTTCGTTAGAGACGGAATCGTATATATTGATTCTGTGGACAGGGAATTAGAGACAAATCAAACTTACTTTACTAAAACTTTGTTGGATTTCGAAAAATTAAAAGTTACTTATATTATGGAGGACGGTAGAACTGAGTCGAATTGTAAAGAAATAAAATTGCCAAAAGATATTCGAATTTTAAAATAAATTAAAAGAACTTATTTTTAAATCAAATACTTGCTGCTTTCATAACCATATGAAATAAAATTGACAGCCGATCTAGAATATATGAATTAAGCTCTCTTTTTATGTCTCCTCTTAAAAGTTCAAATATAATTAAATACTGCGTAATTACATCCACAACTTCTATAATCCTTATTTTTATCTCTTTGATACCTATTTCAAAAAAATCATTTTATTGGAATCAATGCTTTAAAAAAACATACCAATGGATTGATAAAAAAGAGATGGAACTGAAAAATTGGGATAAAGCATCAAAAGAAAATATTGCAGTTGCAATTTGTAATGGTGCTGTGTACGAACCTAAAACTTAAAAAAAAGTAATTTGATTGAAATTAGATCAAAATGTTGAGGTAAGCAGATTCCTAAATAAGCGATTAAGGCAGTAAAGTTATAAATCGATAGCAAAGTCTTGCTCAAATAGTAATCACTTAAGTGATTGCGATTTAACTAAAAAAAGTCCATTTAATATCATTTAAAAACCATGTTAGACGGCCTAAAACTAGAGCTGTAGCTGCAAGTATCATTGAGAAATGAACTATCTTGTTCTGTTTGTCTGCGATTAAATTAATTATCGAAAAGTATATTGCTAAGAGAAATAAAAAAACTTGAATAGATAGACTTGGAAGGGTTAAGTAGGATGGAACACTACCATCAGTAAAGAGCTGTTCAGAAAAAAACGAAATGGTTCCATCAATTATTTCTAAGATTGAGCCAAAAAGAATGAGTATTAACGGTAAAGATTTCATTATGAAAATTATTTAGTCTGATTAATGATAACTCCAAAATTCTTCTTGAAAGAATTGACTTGTAAAAAGTATTGATTATAAGAATATACTAACTAGAGAAAAGCGCAACATTATCAAGGAAATTTCATCGAAGTCCCACTCTCAAATTCTTGTTTCTGTGAATTGATAACTAACATTTGCAGTTTTAATTAACAAGAGATAAGCCTCATAGCATTATTCTGCATCTGCTCTAATTAACAAGGAATTTATATTTTTTTAAGTATGAAAATTTACGATATTAATAAAAAAGGAGATAAAGCCCTCCCAATTTGGGAAATAAAATCTTTACCATAAATAATTTATTAAATAAATTTGCAATATTAAATTTAAGAGATATTTGATTACATAAAAAACTATAATTTTAATTACAGTTTTTTATAAAGTGGTTTTAGCTATAAGTATTTTTTTCTTAGCTTCCCTTTGGACAACTTTTTCTATTCTTTTTTATAATTTTTTAAAAAAAATAATTAAGCTTAGTTCCGAAAAGAAGAGCATATTTTTTCTTTCTTCATCTTTAGGATTTATAACTTTATTTAGTTGTATTTCATCAATCAATATTGTATTTCATTTTATCGGAATTACTTTTATCTATACCTATCTACTTATACCCATCTTAATTTGTATTGTTTTTTTTAATTGGAAAAACGTTCAATACTTTTACTCTATAATTTTTTATAAATTAATGAATTTATATAAAAATTCAATAATAAATTCTGATAAATTTATAAACTCCTTAGTCATAATAATAGCCATACAAATTTTATGTTTATTTTTAAGATTTTTGCTTCCTGTCACTCATGGAGATGCATTGAGTCAATATTTTTATGATTCATTACAAATCTCAAGATTAAATAATTTAAGTATTTACGGCTTTTATGAAATGGGGGAATATTTCAGAACGGATTCTTTAGCATCTTTTTATGATGCATTTATTCTTCAAATTAGTGATAATTGGATATTGGTAAGGTCATCAAGAGTCCTTGCATTACTTTTGGTTGTTTTTAATAGTATAGAATTCGCTTCTAACTTAGGCAATATTAATTATAAAAAAGGGGTATTATTAGCTGCAATAATCTTGACTTTACCTGATGTTTGGGATATTTCTCTGTCAGGCAAGCATGATGGCTATGTTCTTCTATTTGAATTAATAGGAATATATTTAATGGCTATTTCAGTAATAATAAAAGATAATTATCTAAAAATTATTTTTTCTTCTTTATCAATATTAGTAGCTTTTGTAAGTGTTGGGACAAGGTTGTCATCATTAACATTTCTTTTAATAAGTATTTTTTTATTCTCATATCACGTTATATCATCCCCAAGAAAAATATTTTTGAAAGAATTAAAAAGATTTTTATCTACAATTCCATTATTTATAAATTTATTAATAATAAGTTTTTTAATTTCTACATTTGCTATTGCATTTTTAAATTTTAAATATTACTCAAATCCCCTTTATTGGTTATCTCCTCCAGGATTTTTAAAGAATCTATTTCCAAATGCAGATTATCTACTAGATTATGAGTGGGCAAAAAATAATTTAAGCCTAAATAATATACCACTTATTTTTAAACCAGTTATTACATTTCTTTATGCAGTATTTGGAGTAGAACCTATAAGATATGGACTTAATAAATTTAGAGAATCAAATGAATTATTTTATACATTGTCAAATTACCTAAATATAGTTGGTCCAAATTGGATGATGGTTTCAATGCATTCTCTTTCTAGTTTTGCACTTTTACCATATTTAAATTTGGAAAATTTATATAACTCAAGAAAAAAAATAATCATAATTTTTTTAACCTTCTGGATATTCCTTTGGACCTTATCAATTCCCTACACTAGAGTAGCCATAGCAAGTTCTTTATGCCTAGTTATACTTGCCATATCCGAATCAAGTATTTTTAAATTTAATTTACCAAAAAAAGATTATTTAAAACCATTTAAATTTTTTATAATTTCATATGGTTTTATTTCAATTTTTCTTTTTACATTTTGGAGTTTTTCTACATTGTATGATCTACCTTTGAAAAGTTTATTAAATAATAATTCTTACAATAGAAAAAATTTAACCAGAGACTATATTTTATTACAAAATAATATTTTAGGTTCAAATGATAATCCCCCAACTAAAAAATTTGAAGAAGATTGGTCTAAAATTGAAAATTCATACCCTAAAAATACTTTACTATTTTTAAAAGCACCTCAGAAATATGCATACTTTATGGATAGAGGACTTATTAAATCGCAAGAGAAAAATATAAGAAAAATTAACTTAAATAGAAAAATTTGTTTTGAACTTGATTCTAATGAGATAGTTAAAAATCCAAATTGTCAATGAAACTAAAAATCTTTAAATCATAAAGAAAAAGTATTTTTCATTATAAGTTTTATTTGTGGAGATTTGTTTGCTATTTCTTTTATAAATATAGGCGGTTTTAAAATTTAGAAGTTTCTTAGTTAAGATTTTGAATAAAATTATGTATCAGTTCTACTTTGCAATAATTTGACAAGATCGCGTATAAATCCAAAGGTTGCTTCGGAAAGATACATAAAAATAAAAACAAACATTCCAAATTGCAATATTGGATCTAATCTCCATCCCTGAAAAAATAGAATTCCACCAACAAATAATGATCCTATAAATCTTAAAGGAGTTACTAAAAATATATAAATTGTTTTTAGAATACTAGTACTATCTTTATTATTTTTTTGCAAAAACATCACTATTTGAGTGATTGCTAAAGGCGCTGAAATTAATCCCCAAATTGCAAGTATAAATCCAACTATTGAGGCCCAATTTAATGATGCATTTACCATAAGTGATTATTTTAATAAAATATTTCAGATAACTTTATTATCAGAATAAAACAATTTTATATTCTTTTGTTTTGACATTTGTAATAAATTCATTTAAATATTCACATTAATTTTTTTATTATAAATTCATTAAAGTTTTTAGTTCAAATGGATTATCTAATTAGATTATTGGTATGAAAATTAATTTAAGTATTATTCCAATAAATGTTTCCATAATTAACTTATTAAATCATTTGCTCTGAAATAAATATAATTCTCTTTATTGCAACAAGCAAAAAATAAAGTTAGTAAATATGGTTCAAGTAATAAGCGTTTCATTTTTCTTATTTAATACCTAAATATCTCTCGCAGTAATAGTTTGCCAACTCGCGATTATTATAACTTTTTATTTCCTTGAGATTAAGGTTCTTCATCGCTTCATCGCCTGTAATTTGATAGCTTGAATTTAATTTTGCGCAGGTATCCTTTACTTTCGCTTCCTTATAAAAAGGTGTTCCTAAATAAAAAGCAAAAATTGATAGGAATAAACCAAAGGTTACGACCCTTCTATGATTTCTCCACCATTCATAAGTATTTAAGTTAAAAACTTTTTTTAATTCTTTTTTAGCCATTAATTAAAGAAGGTTTTATTACTCTAAGTTTAGTTGGACTGTCAATCAAATTTCTCCATTTTGCTTAAGGAAAGATTCAGACAATAAAATATACCGGCTGGGTAACTCGTCTATTACTTGGATTTTTAGAGTCGAGGCGACAAGATTAGAATCTGCGGCCTAGTGCTCTCAAAGCACTAAAAAGGTCTAATGAAGTATTAGGTTTTCACGATATAATTTTTTCTTGCTTATTTATGCGTTGTTGATCCTTAAAAATAAAGCCTTATATGACATAAAATATGACATAATTTATTTGAATTAACTTTTAAAACTAAATTACTTTCAATATGAATAAGTTATTAGCCCCTTCATTAGGTATTTGTATATTAGGTCTAATTGCTTGTTCTACCAAGACAGAACAAACGATTGATGTGGCATCTGAGTTAGAAGTAATAGATGTTTTATTTTGTGCAGAAAAAAATAAATTATCCTTAAGTATCGATGAAATTTACGAGACTAAATATCCATGGATTTTTAATAAAGAAACTGGTGAGCTATACGAACGTGATATGGATAAAAATGAGTTATACCCGTTAAAGGTATTTATTGATGGTAAAAGCAAATTCGTATATGAATCAAAACTAAATGGGAGTATTTTAGAAATAGAGGAAACGGAATACTATCCTGTAAATCAAAAAACTTATGGTAAATATTTTATTGATTTAGATCAGTTAAAATCGAAAGTAACTTATAAATATTCTGATGGCTACAAAGAAAGATATAAAGATGATTGTATTAGAATCCCATTACCTGATGGCATAACAATAAGATAAAAAATAAATGCTTACTACTTGTACCGTTTAATTAATGAGTTGGAAGAAAAGAAAGCAGATTGGTTCAGGTTAACCAAATAATCCAAAAATATACAACTACTCTCCTATTTCTCTCTGACCTCCGACATGGTGATTTTGAGCAAAACATATTATTGATTGCCAATTTAAATTAGTGTGATAAAACTTTGTTTTTTGTATACAAAAACTTATTGATTATTATTATTGTTTCCTATTTTGTTTTATTATATGTAATTGATAACTCTGAAAAAATCCAATGGTTGAAGAAAATCCTAAGTCCCAGAGAAAAGAGGATGATTCTAATAACGATAAAAAAAACGAGGTAAGTGACACTAGCAAAACTAGTGAGTTTGATAAGCTAATGAAAGGCTCATCAAAACCTAATAATAAAAACAAATTAGTTAAGCAAAATCAGACATCTGATGATGAATTTGAAGCTAATACTGAAACTAGTGAATATTCTGACGAGACACTTGACAGAATTTCAAAAGTTAAAGGATATACTTACAAATCTCCAATTGAACTAATTTGCTTAACCCTTATTACCTGTGGATTTTACTCATATTATTTAGTTTATAGACAAACACAAGCTATAAGAAAAATTGATAAAAACAATGGATTACTTGAACCTGCTTTACTTTTACTAGCAATATTTTTTACATGTGGACTAGGCGGAATTTATGTTTTATATAAAATCCCAGAAAGGGCTGCTTATATATCAAGGAAATCAGGTGGTAAGGATAATCCTTTGAGAGCAAAAATCAATCCTCCAATTAAAGATCTGCCAATGATATCTTTAGTTGGAAATATCTTTTTCATTGTATTTACCACTATACTTTCATTAGCATCTGGGGGACTCTTATTCTTTTTGTTTTACCCTGCTTATATTGCTTGGTTTGTATGGCTTACTTATTCCATACAAAGATCAGTGGAGTATATGCTTTGCATCGAAAAACCTTTGGAAGGATAAACCTAAAATCTTATAATTTTAAAAATTAAATTATGAGTGCGATTGAATTTGATTGGTTTTTCTTTTAAGTGAGTACCTTTTAAACGGTTAGCTAAAGGGATAATTTATGATAATCTTATTATTCCTATTTATATTTTGCACTTTTTAATATAAAATTTTAAAAAAATTTATCTTTATTATTTTTATCAAATGACTAATTGGGAATATAAACACATCCGACTTGATTATAAAGGGAGAGGGATAACCCAAGAGATCAACATACTAGATATAGATGGAGTTCGTGTTCGAGGTTGGATGGAAGGCGATGAAGTGCCAACCTTGCCTGAAATGTTTGCTGCATTAGGTAAAGATGGATGGGAAATGGTCTCTCATGTAGTTAATCAAGATAATCAAACAAATGGAGTTACTTTTCACTATTACAATTTCAAAAGGCCTGTATAAATATGAGTGAATTTGAAAAGCTCTTAAGTGGCGGTTCAAAACGTAAAGACGTTAAAGATCGTCAAATAAAAAGAGAGAAAAGAAGAAGAGTAATTCTTTGGACATTGCTAATATCATTTATATTTACAATATTACCTCCCTTTATTGGTATATTTGTTTTTATTCCAACTTTAATATTTGCATTTTTTTATGCGGGTAGAGAATGGATGGGCTGAATAGGTGCCATAAAAAATTTTAAATCGAGAATAGAAAAAGGTTAGGCAAAAGCAGCTACTAATGAGAGTAGTAAGAGTTTCATTTGTTAATCACAACAACTATCCTTTGTTAATGAATAAGTCCAAGAGGATTCCTCCATTGTTGATAAGTCAACTCTATGAGTTGCCATCCAGTCACCATTTGCTTCCACAAACTTTTGAACATTACCTTCTGGAGCTTGATGAATAACAATTATTTTTTGAGGATCTTCCTTGCTTACTCCTCTAAAAAGTGGCTTAATATTAAATTCAGAATGCCTTTTATCTGCTTCTGCACTATCAAATATTGCAGCCCATTCATCGAAAGTGCTTTCAATTTTAAAAGTAAACACGGAGGTGACTGAACAAGACATAAAAAAAGGAGCTAATTACCCCTTATTTTAGATCGACTGTCAATTAAAAACAAAATAGACTATGTGCCTAAAAAGTGCCCAAAGTCCATGATATTGTTCCGAAAACGTTAGGCTTTTACTATAAAAATATTGATAGCAAAATAATTCTAAATTACAGTCTTGCTCTTGCGGGTTCTTTGGGAGCACTAGGTCGCAGGTTCGAATCCTGTCGCCCCGATTCAGTTATAGCAATAAGTCTCAGCTAATAATAATTTTCCCTCAAAAAAGCGTTCCCTCAAAATTCCCTCAAATGCTTTCTAAAATTATTTAATTATTCAATTAAATAATTAAAAAACAAAAGCACTAAGCATTATTAATAAAACTATAAATAAAATTACTAAAAGTTTTTTAATTAATTTTTTACGAGCAAGTCTTTTCCCGGGTCGCCATCTAATATCTGAATTTATACTTCTCGTAATTTCATCTTCCTCAATAAAAGTATCATCTAATAAAACAATTACTCTGCCATCATTATTAATAATTCTATGATGAGTTTGAGTATTTAAAAATCTTTTAATTACAAAATTAACTGCTCTATCAAATTCATAAAAAGTAAAAGTATCAAATCTTTTCCATTCTCCATTAATTGTTAAGTATTCGGTATGAAATTGATTTTTATATAAGTCTTCTTTACTTGGAACTTTCATATTATTTGCCTTTAATTAAATCTTTTATGAAATTATATATCCCATGCTCTCGGATATTTTTGTTGAAAAACTAAGAGCCAACTAATTCTTAAATTACTAAGAGTATTTATTTTTTTCTGAAATTAATATTTTTTATTACCAATTAAGCAAATGCTTGTAACTTTCTTCATACAAAGGCAATGATAATCTCCTATTTGTGCGAACATCGAAAAAGTCAATTATTTTTACTGGTCACTAATTTTCCCTCAAATTTCCCTCAAATGAATCTTTATTAGTCCTAATTAGTCCACACTTTGTTCCTTAAAAGTCCTGATATAGCAATAAGTCTTATTTTTAGCCTTCTTGATACGGGTTCTTTGGGAGCACTAGGTCGCAGGTTCGAATCCTGTCGCCCTGACTCTATTAAATCCAAGTCATAGAAGGGTTCCCCAACCTGTCTTTTTTATTTATTTAATTCTGTCCTCAATGAATGCGGACAAATTGGGGACAAAAGCTGCTTAATTGAAAGGGAAAGTATTTTTAGTGGGAGATATAAAAAGCACTTCAAAAACAATTCCAGTCAAAGCAATAGGCAATACCCAAATAGCGATAAACCTATGATCAAAAAATCTTAAACGGTCTTCTCCTTTAAAAACACCTTTTAAAGAGGTGTACAAAGTTTCTGGTCTTTTATAAGAAGGGCCATTATTAATTGGAGAATATGGTTTTATAAATGCAGAGGAAGCTGCGAATTTTGCAATTTTTCCAATTAAATAAATAGGTAATACCCAAAGGGCTACATATCTTCCACCTAACCACTGCCTCGCACTAGGGAGAGCATAGTCTTTAATAGATTTATTCTCTGGCATACCAGATTCCAAATTCTTGTAGATATTTTCTAATGAGGATACTTTTTGTGATTTATTGATCATTTGTTTTTAAGAAAAAATTAACC
>Ga0310343_10000423_pt1 | contig 20082 bp, 24 predicted proteins | sample HC15DNA2025_MG_FD_203519 | JGI IMG/M metagenome (GOLD analysis project Ga0310343, IMG submission 203519) | Marine microbial communities from station ALOHA, North Pacific Subtropical Gyre - HC15-DNA-20-25_MG | ecosystem: Environmental > Aquatic > Marine > Oceanic | place: Pacific Ocean: North... | reverse complement strand
GTATCCATCGTTTGCATGTACATGTATATCTTGTAATGCGTCGAAAATATGGTCGAAACCTAAAAAAGCGTTTCTTGGGAAAACAAAATTTCCAGTCATAGTATCCTCCTGTTAAGCAAGGTTAGTTTAAACGGACCCGAACTATTCGGCATCCTATAATATATATAATACTTTTTTTTTAAATTTAAACGGTTGTGACAAACTTTTTTTTAAGTTTTTACGCCATTGCCTATATTATACTTAGGACAAAGTTCCCATTGATCTTTATCTTTAAAAGATATTATTTTAATCTGTCTAAGTGGAGCTACTGGCTGTGCTTTATCTTTGTTTTCTATTCCAAGTAAACCCCAGTCACTCATGAGAGTAGCAATAGTGTTTCTTCTAGCTACATCATTTTCTTCTAAGTTAGATTTCTTACCGTCTAGTAAAAATAATTCTTTAAAATGTACGATGAAGTACCGTCCTTGTTTATGTAGTATATGACATGATTGGTACAGCTTATTGTCTTTTCTAGAAGCTACTCCAATTCTAGTTAACGTCTCTCTAATTTTTAGGAAATCATCTGGCTCGTTTAATGTAACTTCTAACATATTGTCAGGAGTCCATTCTACTATATTATTTTCTTCCACCTTTGGCCACCTTATTTTTTAATTCATTCATTTGTTCAGTGGATAGGAGTGTTAAAACTTGGCGGGCTTTTTCATTGCTGTAACCATAGTATTCTTTAACAGTCTCCAAATCACTAACTTGTTCTGGTTTAAACCATTTAGAAAACCTTTTGCGTTTTCTAATTATATTTATAAAAAAATCGAATTGGAGACGATTATCTACGTGATGATGACGATTCATCTCGTTTGCGGCTAATACTGTATCTGGAAAGTATGAAAGCTGACGATTAATCATAAAAGGATTATATGCTTTTTCAGCAATGTCATCTACCATAATATTCTTCTTAGTGTAATTTATAGCGTTGGCATATTCAAAAGGATTCATTGCATTTTACTTTCTACTAAATTTTGAAATTCTGCTACAATCGGCACTACAGTGGCATCCCACCATTTTATAAAATTTTCGTAATTATTATCAAAGTACGATTCTTTTATAAAGTTTTCAACTTGTCTACAATCAAAAGCCATTGATGGCTCTAATAAGCTATGCGCCGATAACAATTCGCACATTGCTAATTGATTTACAAATTGATTTATCATTTCTGCTTCCATTATATTTCCTTTGCTATCTTTTCAGCTAAAGCCATTCCCATGGTCCAACCTAAATGGCCGGCTCCGCTATTTACCCATAATCCTGCAATCTTTTTAGCGACAGGTAACATGTTAGGAGTCATTGGCCTTAAACATGCCCACATCTCTGGTCTTTTATCTTTTACAAAAGTATTTTGTCTTACCCATCTTCTTAATGGCTTTATTCTATCTATTCTTACATCATGATTCCATCCAGCTAATTCAGCTGTTCCTGCAACTCTAAAAGTATTATTCGCAAATGAAGAGGCTACGATCTTAGCGTCATCATCAAGTACTGAAGTTGTAGGAGCGTCTGACTCGTAGTGGTACGTTATAGAATATCCTTTTATTGGATATATATTTAGATTTGGTACTAAAGCTGGGGTGTATGCTCCAGCGCATATAACAACCTCATCAAATTCTTGTTTTAACTCGTCAATTGTTTTTGCATAATCACGTGGCTTGGACCACTCTTTTTGTTCTTTAGTTCTTACAATTTTATTTACTGCAATTCTATAGTCCCAATTATGGTATAAGTAACTTGAAATTTGTTTACAAAAGGTATGTATATCGCCAACTGAATCTCCTTTAGTAAATGTAGCACCTACTATTGATTTCGTTTTTATATTATATTTTATTAAGTTACCTTTTTTTATTACACGGCCCCAGCCAGTATCTTTGAATCTTTCAAGAGTTTTTTGAGCTTTATACCAAGATTTTTCATTTTTATAGATATGAAGTATTCCACAGTCTTTTTGGTGGAAGTTAACACCTAGTTCTTTGATAAGTTCTTTGTACAATTTACGAGATCTTAAACTCCACTCTATGGTCTTTCTAGTATTCCAATCGTAAGAATTAGTTATAGTTGCTCCTATGAATCCTGCAATCCATTTAATTTTTTCCCATGACCAATGGTCTGTTCTAAATGCTAGAGGAGCATCTGTCTTATTAATCCATTTGATTCCTTTTATGATGTTGCTATAAGTATTCCAAACTTCTGCGTTACATACAGAAAGTTGACCACCATTAGCATAACTACAATGTTCTGCAATTCCATCTGGATCAAATAGTCTTACCTTATAGTCTTTTTTAGCTAAAAAATAAGCAGTTGTTATACCAGCGATTCCGCCACCAACAATTGCTACGCTCTTTTTACCTGCCAATTTTCGACTCCGCCAATATAATTTTCATAATCAAGTTCAGCTTCTATGTGTTCTTGTGTAAGTTCTGTTGTTGGAAACTTATTTAAATGCGTATCATTCCAATATAACTGAGGGACAGTTCGATGCCCTTTGTCTTTTAAAAAATCTTTAGCAAATAAATCATGACTTATGTTTATTTCTCTAAAATCATATCCCCACTGTACAAGTTTCTTTTTTAACTCGTAACAGTAGTAACAATCCTCTTGAGTATATAAAGTTAGTTTAATTGAATTGAACATCTGACATAACCTCCGTTAAACATGCTACCACGTTAAGTTCGTGATCAGCAACAAATGCATTTTTGTATTGATAGTCTGCAAGAATAAGCACCAATTGTGGTATTGATTGAGGCGCAACCTTATCACTCATTCTGTCGTACATAGCTCTAAAAATTGCGCTTGCATCTGTATCTATATTATTTACTACCCAATTTCTCATCTTTTTAAAATCTTTATTTTTTAAATGAGAGAAAAGATCATCGTAGTTTTTATCTTTGATATTAGTAAGTACTCCATTGTCTATCGTACCGTTAATAGAATATCTTTGTAACTCGTTTAAGACTCTACGCCAATCAGGAGCGAACTTCATAATAAGTTCTGCCACTGCAGCTTCAAAGTACTTAATATTTTCATTTGAGAGTATAGATAGGCATCTTTCCATAAAATCTTCGCAAAGATTCGCCATATCTTTTTTAGAAGTATTAAACTCGTATACGCCACATCTAGAATGAAGTGGTTCAATAATACGATTTTTAAAATTACAAGTTAAAATAAATCTACAATTATTAGAAAACTCTTCGATAAAGCCACGAAGAGCTGGTTGAGTAGATTGTGGATTAAGATAATCTGCCTCATCGAGGATAACTACTTTGTAGCCACCTTGCAAAGAAACTGATGAAGCAAATTGTTTTATTTTGGTTCTTAGCGTATCGATATTACCTTCCTCAGAACCATTAATTAAGATATAATCGCAGTCGAGCTCATTACATAGAGCTCGAGCTACGGTAGTTTTACCTAAGCCAGCAGTACCAGTAAATAACATATTAGGGAGTTCACCACCGGTTACTATTTTTTGGAAGGTTTCTTTTAAAGACTTAGGTAAAATAGTGTCTTCTATTTTAGTTGGTCGATATTTTTCAACCCATAGAAATTCTTTAGACATTTACGCATTCTCCATAACAAAATAATAAAATCAAAAATCAAAACGTAAATTATTTAATAGTCTTTGGTTTAGTTTCAGTTTGAGTACTATTATCAGACATAGCATCTTCTTGCTGAATCTGCTCTGATAGCTGAATAATTTGTACACACTGGTCTCTTAAACCGCCGATGGTTGTAAGCTCTTCGCCTTTAAAACCACCTCTTTGAGTTACAGCATCAATTACTGCTACTGTGCTTCTAGCCGCCTTATTACTAAGGTCTTTCAATTGAGTCAAGTTATCTGACATGTCACGCTCCGTACGTTGAAGTTTTCTCGAGTGCAATCCAATATTTTACACCTACCTCTTTGTGTTTGAACTGCGTTATTAATCTAGAGGATATTTCTACATCATAATCACCAGCTAAAAGTGATTTTAAATTAGAAATTTTGATGATGAAATTAAAGACAGCGTCCTGTGCAAACTCACCATCTATGTCTATAGAAAATGCATTTGAAGTTGCATTTTGGTTTTCTACAATTGATAGAGTTAGTACTCCATCTTTTGCTGAAATTAGTAATTCATCATGACCTAAAGTCGCTGAAGCTTTTTTAAGTTTATTTAAAGTATCGTTATCTAAACTAAACTTAACTTCTGGATCTGGCATAGTAACAACTTTTGTTGGGGTTGTCACGGTCTCTTCTGCAGCATAAAAGTATTTAACTTTTGATCTACCGCTTTCATCTTGAACAACGACAAAGTCATTGTCAAATTTAAGAGATGGATTATTTACCAGACCTAAAACGCCTATGAACTCGTTCAAGTCATATATACCAAAGCCTTTGTTAAAGGATTCAGTTATATCAGCTGTAGCAACTACATTCTTTGCTTCACTGATAGTTTTTATAGTTGAGCCAGGGTTAATCAATAAATTTTGATTTATCCCAGCAAAGTTCCTAAGAACATCAAGGGTGCTTTCACTTAATTGCATAATATACCTTCCTTTTTTATTATTATTGTTTTATTATAACACATTTTATGACAAAAGTAAACATTTATATTTTCATCTTAGAGAAATTCTTTTCTTTTACAAATTCTAATTTTGTTTCAAACTTTCCATCTAGTATATCTCCTTTATGAGATATTATAAAAGTATTAGTATCTGCATCTAGAGTATATAGTATTTTTAATAAGTTTTCTATACCGTCATGGTCTAGAGAAGAATCAAAAGTCTCATCCAATATCAGTAGATTAGTTGCTACTGAGTTTTTCATCTTTGCTATTTGACGCCAAGTAAATAGCAAAGATAAATCTATTCTTTGTTTTTCACCTTCACTAAAAGAATCATATGTAAAATCATCTCTGTGTCTAGATCGAATCGTTTCATTAAAGTTCTCGTCTAGATTAAAGTGAACAAAGAAATCTAGTACTTGCAAATATTGATTAACAAGTTTATTAATTGCTGGTAAATACTGTTTTATAATTTTAGTTTTTATGCCAGTATCTTTTAGCATTTCTGCTATTACACTATTATAACTAAATTGTTCATTTACTTTTAGCTTTTCCTCAAACATATTTTCTTTTAGATCTTTCATATCTTCAAGATCTTTTCTTGCTTGAGTTAAGTCAGCAGTAACTTCTTCATCTAAATATTTTTTTAGATCTGCGTTACTTTGATTTAAAGAAGTTATCTCTCTATTATTAGCATTAATCGAGTTAGTCTTTTCTCTAATATGATTCATTAGCTGTTCTAAATCATTTATTTGATTTTGCAGTACTGTTTCATTGCTATCAATCATGTTTAAAGTAGATTTTAATTGATAGGCTTCATTCTTTACTTGAGCTAGTAATACATCTTTATTAGATATTTCTTGTTCGCATGTAGGACACGTATCATTTTTTTCTAAGAACATACCTTTTTTTGCCACTGCTTTCATTTGTTGCTTTACTTCAGCGGTTTCTGATATTATCTTGTTCTTTTGTTTTTGTAATTCTTTATATTCATTATCAGAGTTATCATTCTCTAGTTCTTTAGATAATTCACTATTTTCATTCTGTAATTTTAGTATCTTCTCTTCAGCTGTCTTTACTTGTTTTTGATATTTCTTTTTATTTTCTTCTGTTAAAGCTGCAATGTCTCTAATATATTTTGTTTGTTGTTCTATTTTAGTTTTATTAAGTTCTATGCTTTGGTTAACCTTAGATAACTTGTCTTTTAGAACTGAGTTTTTTTCTCTCAAAATGATATTCATCTTTGAGAATATATTAATATCCAGAAGGTCCTCGATAACATCCCTACGATGTCCAGCATTGAGTTGCATAAAAGGTATAAACGAAGATGAACCTAGTACAACCACTTGATGAAAACTCTTATGATTGAGTTTCAGGATATTTTGTTCGAGTATCTTCTGGTATTCATTAGCGTGAGATGATTGATTAATCATCGTACCATCTTTCCATATCTCAAATATGGTTGGTTTTATTCCACGTGTAATTTTAAAATAAGCCTTACCAATATAAAATTCTACTTCAACTACACATTGTTTTTGATTGATAGAATTTACTAGTTGGCTCTTCATTATTTTACGATGTGGTTTACCAAACAATGCAAACGACAAAGCGTCTAACATAGTAGACTTACCTGCACCATTTTGACCAACTACTAAAGTAGATTTATTTTTATTTAAGTTTATTTCTGTAAAACTGTTTCCAGACGACAAGAAGTTCTTGTACTTAATACTTTTAAATGTAATCATGCTATCTCTAAGGTTTGAGCTTCAGTCATAAGTTCACGCATCTGAACTTTTATTTTATCTTTATCTAAGTCAGTATCAACTGCATCGATATATGTATCAACAATTTCGGTGGTATCTTCGAAGTTCATATCTTCATCATCAACGTTAGCACCAACAAATTCATTAAAGTTTTCTGCTATTTTTAATTCATAAATATCTTGATTCTGTATGTTATCAATAAACCTATCAAAAGTAAAAGGATCAGTCTTGTTTGCGACCACGACCTTAACAAACTTTTTAGATAAATTTTTATTATAACTATTATAATCTATTTCTTCATCATTGTAAACAACTTTTTCAAATAAAGTGTTATTATTTCTTATCTTTTCTATCTGTCTTGATTCAGTGTCTAATATATGAAAGTGTTTTGGATCGTGAGCGTCTGACCAAAAGAATTCCATTTGCGAACCAAGATACCAAATATTATTCTTCTTAGAACCCACGTGATAATGACCTGTAAGAACCATCTCAAACTTTTTAAAGACATCTGGACTCATACCATGAACGTTGCGTACTCCTCTCATCATCTCAAATCCACGTATTTCAAGATGAGCACCTAGCCAGTCTGCTTTACAGTCTTTTATAAAATTCATAGATTGTTCATAATTATCTGGACATATCCATGGAAGTAATCCTATGTTTAAAGATCCATACTTCATAACTGCAGGTTCCATTATAATGTGAACTTCATTCATATAATGACCTAAACATTCTTTCAGTGCGTTAAGTTCGTTAGTATTCTTATAGTAAGTATCGTGGTTCCCAGGAATAATATCCATGCTCATTCCACGTTTTCTTAATTGATCTAAAAATATTCTTCTGTTGTGGTTTAACGCTTTAAAGTTAACAAACTTTCTATGATCGTAGTAATCTCCAAGATGCAATATTTGTTTAATTCCTCGCTTTTCGCACTCTGGAAAAAATACGTTTTTATAAAAAGCTTCAGCGTTATCTAAAAATATTTCAGAAGAGTTTCGTATACCACAATGAGTATCGTTTAGTATCGCTATTTTCATCTCATAAACTCGCTTAAATCTGAATCTGCTATTCTCGCTCTACGTTTCTTCTTTTCAACTTTAACTATTTCTTTCATTTCCCTATCAGAAGATCTGACTCTCTCTATTCTATCTCTTAACGTATCAACAAAGTGTGTAGAAACCTGTTCACCAACACCTCCGCCTTCGAGCTCATTGTCAACAAAATTTTCTATGCCAGCTTTAGTAAGATACTTAAGTTTTATTTCTTGTTGTTTCTTTTCTTTAGTAATCCTACGAAGAAATGCGTACCATGTTATTTGAGTAAAATACGCAAATGCATTTGGTTTACCTGTTCTTGTAGCTGCTTCTAAGTTGTAGTTGCCTATCGCTTTTAAACAGTTTTCAACTGCGTCCATGACCATCTCTTCACGGTAAGTATATCTTATAAAGTTGGCTTTATGAGACAACCCTTCGGCTATTCTTAAAAAACATGTTGCTATATAGTCTGGAACTTTTGGAACTGGCGATTTTTCTTCTTTAGCCTTTTCGACTTTTTCTACGTACGTAACTACTGCAGTAGAGAAGTCATTATTATTCACATAGTGAATACTTTTTTTACGTGCCATTTTACCACCTTTCATAATATATTATACCACAAAAATATGTAAATGTAAATATATTTTTTTGACTCTTAGTTGTGAAAAAACTTGTTTACAAACTCACAAAAGTATGATAGAATAAAAGAGTATATGGGGAGGGAAGGAGTATACCCTTAATGATATGTCTTATCATCTTTAGGTCTAAACTTTATAACATTATTACCGGCGTCGGAGTCATTAATCGTCGGATCTACTGCTTTCATACCATATTTTTCTTCTAAAAAAGCATCCATCTCTTCATCTGTCATATCTCTAATTGCTTGATTTATCTCATCTAAATTAGCATATGTAGTTCTTTTTTTGCTTTTTCCACGATTTTTTAACTCGTGCGTTATGGCTCTTAAACATGCTTTATAATGTTTTAAAATATCTGGCGTGGGATTGCTTGATACTACTATGTGAGATGAGTTAATAGTCTGCAAACAAGCTGGATCTTCTTGAAAACTTAGCCATGGTCTAAAACAAAAAAACTTGAAGCCTCTATAAAAATCTTCGTGGGATACTACTCGAAGAGCTTTGTTCACTACTACGTCTGTTATCTCGTCACCGGTGTTCCAATCTATAACTTCACATACTATTTCATCGTTATTTGTTAATTTAAATTGTTTTATATTTGCTTTGTTCATAGTTCTACTTTATATGTTTTATGGTTAAATTTTTCTCTTCCATATATTCTAAGTCTCTCGTCAGCATGTAATATACCATAATTTTTTCTTGACTTCCAACTTATATCATCTATAATATCGTATAACGTAGTTTCTTTTCCATCGTCTGTTTTTCTTAAACCTCTTCCAATACTTTGTAGTACTCGTATCTGAGACTTTGACGGAGAAGCAAATACAATATTATGTAAGTTCCTAATATTTATACCAGTACTAAACGTACCGAGTGAAGCTACTGTAATAGAATTTTTCTGTTTTTCTACTATTCCTCTTATAGCTTCTCTATCAGACGTTGGCGTATTTCCTGATACGAAAAAAATCTTGCGGCCTTCAACAACTTTACTTTTAATTAGATCATATATTGGCTTGCCGTGTTTATCTACATAATTATATAAAACTAATGTGTTTCCTTTTAGATCTAATGATAAGTTAGTAATAAAATTATTTCTTTTTTTATGTTCTACTATGTATTTAATCTCGTCTTGATATTTTTGTTTTCCAAATTCTTTTCTTGTTTTTTCGTCGTGTTCGAGTATGATTCTACGTATTGATAACTTAGCGAGCGTATCTTTATCTTGTAATTCCCGCGTGGTGGTAACTCTGTAAATTTTGCCGAACAATCCTTGTAATACCAACTCATGTGTTAATGCTCCATCTAATGTTCCAGTCGTACCAAATCTATATTCTGCTTCAGTACATTTGTTCATAATAGTTGTAAGTGACTTTGATTTAAATCCATGACACTCATCTCCAAATACTGCTCCAAATTTTGCAAACCAGTCTTTTGGAAACTTATATATTGATTGCCAAGTACTTATGACAACTCTTTTAAAAGTATTTTTATCTTTACCTGAGTAAATTCTGTGACAGCGTTTATCAACGTCGTATCCGTAAGATTTAAAATCATTGTACATTTGTTCTACTAAAGAAGTTGTTGGAACCACGATTAGTATATCTTTTCTTGATTTGTCTAGCGCAGACAATAGCCATCGCACCATTACATATATTATTAAAGATTTACCAGATCCAGTTGGTGAAAGCAATATAGCACTCTTTCTCTGTATTCCAGTACATATTCCGTCAAATTGGTAATCTCTTATTTTAAACGGTAACTTAAGTGCTTCTACAAACTGCATCATAAAGTTTGCATTTATTTTATTTCCCTCATTAGGATTACCATATTCGGTATCTTCTACGTCTACCTTATACTCTCGGCTCTCTGCAAAAGATATTATCTGTGGAAACAATCCACTAGAAATCTCTCCAGTTATCTGATTATATAATCTTATCTTTCCGTCCCATAATCTATTTCTATAAGCTGGCATAAATTTATACCCTGGAACATAAAAAGAAAAGAATTCTCTTAGTTCTGCTCCAATGCCTCTATCGCATTCTACTTTTAACGTTGCGTGGTTTAGTTTCCTGACTCGAATTGTTTCCATTTGATTATGTTCGATATAGTTTGATGCCGCCATTTTAAATTATCTATTATCTCTGTTAATGTTTCTATTACTGTTTTCCAGTACTGTATCTTTTCTTCTGATTTTTGTATCTCTGGATCGCTATCGTAATAATAATCCATCTCGCCTTTTAATATTTTTAAACCATCAAAAGGATCCGGATCCCAGCCTTTTTGTTGTAAAGTCTCTTGATCCATTTTACCATTATAATATAACCATTTTTCTTTTAACAACTTTTTTTGTTCGAACTCAGTTCTTCTTAACTCTAATTTAGCAGTAGACCAAAGTTGTAAATATTTAGAATGTAATTTTGGAGTTTGACGAGAAGTCTCATCTAGCTGGTTATTATTAATGGTACTATCTTCTTGCCACATCTCGTGGACTTTTTTCAAATCAATCATAATGTCCTCAATATTATATATTAACCTACAGAACCTGTAACTGTAAACGAATCAGTAAAAGCTCCTGTGGTCGGGTTTTTAGTCAATATATCAAAATACGTAAATCTAAACGACGCGCCAAATGTTATAAAAGATTCTCCACCTGCAGTCGACTGAAACTGAATATCAGTTAAAGCTACTGGTATACAATCTCTATATTTAATTCTAACTATTGCGTTGTTAGAACTATTTAAAATAGATAACACAATATCAGATTGAGCTGGAGGTCTTTGTGTTTTATTTTTAAATCTATCTACTGCAGTAACGTTGTCTTGATCTAGCACTCTTCTCATCCAATCATGCATCTCAGTATAAGCTTTCATATCTTCATCTAATATTATATTAGCTAGCATCTCATTATAAGTTAACTTATCACCAATAAAAGGAATTGAAGCTATCTTTTTATAACTTAATTCAGCCGCATTCATAATCACACCGGCGTGTGTAAAGTCTTGAACAAAGTACTCTAAATTAGGATAGTTAGTTCTATCTATAACTAACTTAAATCCAGTTGGTTGTAGATAGTTAAAATTAGTTGTCAGTGCCATTCTTACACCTACAGTTTATTCCGCCACAGCTACCTTTAATTGGTCTAAATAATAAACCAAACGACATGCCCGAAGCTATGAACGCCATGAATACGAATGTTGTTAGTAGAAATATTTCCATAATGTTATTTATATAAAAAAGGAGAGCTCACGCTCCCCTTTTTTTATCAGTAGTACTAAGACTTAAGCACCAAGAATATTATCTACTCTGAATATTCTGTAGTACTGGTTATTCTTCTTAGTAGTGCTGTTAGAAATATCGTCCTGCGGTGTGGACGTTACGTATGGGTTGACTTGCATTCCATATCTGGTTTTAAAACCAATTTTTGGCTGGAAAGTGTCTTCCCCAACAGCTCTGACCATAGTTAACGGTACATATGGGCAGTAGAATACGCCAGCGTCATATGGGTTAGTACCCTTATATCCTACGTTGACATAGTCTGAAGTTGCATACGGATCAATGTATACTCTCATTCTGCCGTTCATTACGCCAGCAAAAGTATTACCTGTGTCGTCGACCTGTAAGTTAGCTGCTAGTGCAGGTGTATAGTCTAACATACCTGCTGCGTTTAATGCAGATGCTACGTCTGATGAGCAGATCATAAAGTTACCTTTACCTCTACGTGTCTCTTTAGCAATTACATTAGCTTCTCTTTCGATCTGTAGAATCAATCCTTTGAACTTCTCAACTGACCATCTACCATCTGCATCTGTCTGTACGTTGAAGATACCATTGACGGCAGTATTTACAGTGCTAGCACCAGTTTTTGCTTGACCGTTGATTGTTCTTACGACTTCTCTATTGATTTCAGCTAATATCTCTGTTGATAAGATGTTAGCTAACTCTGTCTCAGCATCTAGACCGTGGATTGCTTTAAGGTCTTGAGCTAATTCTAAAGTATATTCTGCCTTTAGCGCTCTTGACTTTGCAGTCACAGTTGCTTTTTCGATAGTGAAACCCATTTCAGCGAATTGCTCGCCACCTGATGCACCAAGTGCCTCAGCTTCTGCAGTAGTATATAAATCTACGTTTGCAATTGGATCACCTCTACTATCATCGATAGTTGAGTCACCATCTCCATTAGCTATACCTGTTAAACCAGATGGACCAGTTGCAGCATTTGCAGCTACTCCTGAATCACCTGAGTACTGCTCAACTTCGTTGAACATAGCTTCTGGTGCGCTTAGACCTGCGCCTGCTGTACCTTGGCCAGCTTTATTAACGCCTGTATTATATCTTGACTTCATCGCGAAGATTAAGCCTGTTGGACCTGACATTGGCTGCACACCGCAGATGTCGTATGCCATTAAGTTTGGCATAGCTCTTCTTACTAGTGCGATCAATACAGGATTCCATGATGCCTGACCTGGGCCAGTGTTTGTACCAGCAACTGTACTAGAATTTTCCTGAATCAAGCCTTCTTCTCTAAGCGCGATTTCTTGGTTCTCTAATACTGCAGCTGTTACAGCTCTTTTATGATTGTCAGTGATTTTGCCAGCACTTTCTTCATTAAGTACTGGAGCCCACTTTTCAATCAACTGATCATAAGATGATGTATTCGGTACCATAATTGGACTCCCTATTTAGTGGTTTTCTTAATTGCGGATAAGTACTGAGCCATTGAACCTTCAGCCTGAACTGCTGGTGCATCTTCGTCTTCCTCGATTACTTCTCCGGAATTGGGTGTTGTATTTTTAGTGAAGTATGATTCCTTGACTGTAGCCACTTTATTTGCAAAAGTTTCTTCGTCTTCGAAATCTACGTCACCGACCAGTGACTTAAGCTTTTCTACTTGAGTATCTGCTAAATCTTTTGAATGCTCTCTAATGATAGCGTCTTTCTTAAGATCTTCTAGCTCGACTGCCTGTGTTATAGCTTGCTCAGTTGTTTCGTTGAGTTTTGCCTCAAGGTCTTCAACTTGGTCAGCTAATTCGTCGACCATGTCAGTCTTTCCTTCTGGTACTTCGATGTAGGACTCTGTAAACAAGTCTTTTAACTTATTCATAAAGTCTTCTGCAATCTCAGTTCTTAAACCATTTTGGATAGCTAGTTTGTTATCTTCCATCCAGCCTTCAACTACGTAGTTTAGGTAATTGTCAACTTTTTCTACGAGATCAGATTTTGTAGTTTGAATCTCAGCTTCAAGCTCTTCGTTATACTTTTCTTCGAGTCTATCAATCTCATCAGTTAATTTTGATTGAATTGCAGCTTCGAAGATAATTTCTGCTTTCTGCTTGAACTCATCAGACAATGTAGCTTCTTCGGCGACTAAAGCTTTAAGATCGTCTTTGAAATCAGCTTTGTAATCGACTGAAGGTTTATCTTCAACGATTGCATCTTCATCTTCATTCTCAACGTGATCTTTCATAACACTATTGTACATGTTTTCAAGATTATTCTTTTTGGCTTTTTTCATCTTATTAAACATCGCATTAATCATACCTGCCTTAGTTAACTTAGGCATTGGATCTTTCTTAGTGTTATGCTTTGCAGTTGCGCCGGGCGACATTGGTAATGGCGTGCTCGGTGTTCCTGCATCTTGAGCTTTGTCTACAGAAGCGATTGACTGAGCTTCAGCATTCTTAGGATCGTGTTTCATTTCAGAGATTTCCTCATCAGTCTCTTGGAGTTCCACGTCCTGATTTTCAGTATTATTATCAGTCATTTTTGACTCCTTATTTTGATTTTAACAACGAGAGGAAATTCTTGAACTCACGAACCTCTGTCTCATAGAGATTAGTTCGTGGAGCCTTTTTAATTTCAGTCTCCATTTTCTCAATTGTTCGAGCTTCAATGATTCCGTTATTCCAAACCCACTCAACTCCTTCCATTATCCCATTAACGAAAGCGCTAGGAGCGGATGGATCTTGCACGATATCTACCGCGTTAAGAATATAATCGCTATTTACGACCATTGCGTTACCATTGTTCTTCAAACTTCCCATACCACGAGTCGATACACCGAATGTGACACCACCATCGAGTAAGCCTTTTACAACTTGACCCATTGGAGTTTCCAATATCGATGCCTTACCCACAACATCGTTGCCGTCAAATTCCAGCTTGTCAATCTTGTGGGAAACCCTATCTAAATTAACGGTCGGACCTTCAGGATGATTTAACTCACCGACTGCTCTGCCTTTTGCTACTTGATCTGTGTTGTACTTTGACAAAGCCTTTTCCAAAATAACTTTTGGATATATACGACCGTTTCGATTCTTTGTTTCTGCTTGTGCGAATATACCTTGGATAGCGTACTTTTTCTTTCCAGACTTCTCATCTTTTTCGATTAAGAAGTCTAGTTTATTTTCGGTATATTCTGATATTAATTTCATGTTATCCTCTTGGATATGCTATCTTAGTAAAATGTGTATTAGCTGAACCAGCATGTACTTCATCGCCTTTTTCTTTTCTTAACACAAAAGCAAAGTTTGCTGGTACCTGCATTGTGGCTCCAGTAGTTACATTTGTTATTAAGTCTGTGGCTGTAGAACAAATATAAACATTAGTAGCGCTACCTACTGTAGTTTTATTACTTGATCCGTTAGCTGTTACTTTTGCGGCTAGAGGTTTTATTTCCATTACTTCATACCTTTATATTGCTTTACAAATTCTGTAGCAGCTTTTACAGCTTCTCTTTGAGAACGGTAAACATCAAGTCTGTCTCCATCCACGTACACTACAAAACCAGTACGCTCTTTATGTATCTTAACTGGTATTCGTTGAATCTTCTTATTGAAGACTTCTTTACCTTCTGGTTTTCTACCAGTTAATTCTCTTAATTCTAAAAAGGTTTTCATCCTTTTACCTTTATTTATACTTTTTAAGTTTTAGACAGCTGCGCCTTCTATTTCATCTTCTTCGTCTTCATCGTCTTCTTCATCGTCTTCATCTGGCGTGACATCTCCCTCTTCATACTCTACTTCATCGCCTTCTTCGCCATCAGCTTCTTCTTCATCACCATCTTCTTCTGCCTCACCATCATCTTCTTCATCTTCTAAATCTTCGTCGTCAATCTCTTCGTCTTCTGGCGGGACGTCATTATATATTTCTCCGGCTAATCTTGCTTTAGTTTGGTCTAGTATGTCATTCATCTTAATCGTCATGACATTTCCAAATATTTCATTAGCCTTATTATAATCTTTTTCCAAAGAATGCTGTACTAAATCTTCAATAGTATTAACATCATCTTGTTGTTTTTCTAAATTTTCACTCACTGTAAATCTCCTTGATCTGGTTGCGCTGCAGCTTGAGCAGCTTCTATGTCTTTATTCATGCTATTTATTTCATCGTCACTAAATAAGAGTACGTTCTTTTGTACCCATTCTTTAGAGAAATATTCACCGACATAGTTAGTGATTTGATCTAACGTTTGAATCTTTTCTCTTAATAACTCAGCTTCTTTTAACTCTGAAAAATGGTTATCTCTTAAGTAGTCAACATTTAAATCGTGTTTCCAACTATTCCAATCTTCTTCTGTTATTATGTTCTTAAGAATTAATTGCTTCTTAAGAATCTCATAAAATAACATAGAAAATCTATTTCTTAATCTATCGATAAACTTTTGAAACTTAAGTTCATCACGACTAATTTCAGTAGCTCTTCCTAGCGAGAACTGCTGCTCTTGTTCTAATCTGTTCATAGGAACATTTAAAGATCTATATAATCTCTTTTGAAAGTATATAATATCGTCTATCTGTCCTAAGTTCTCTCCCCCAGGTAATGTAGATATTTCTGTGCCACGTCCACCCTCTCTTCGCGGTAGCCAAAAATCTTCAAGCATTGACATGTGTTTTCTGTCATCTCTAATCTCGCCTGTCTTAGCGTCGTAAACTAGCTTGTTACGATACTTGGCCATAATATCTTTCATATATTGTTCGGCTTTACCTCTTGGTAAGTTACCTACGTCAATGTAAAACATTCTTCTTTCTGGAGCTCTTGCCAATCTGTAGATTACTAACGAATCTTCCATCATTCTTAATTGTGTTATTGGCTTTAAAGCTTTATGTAGATAAGAAACTATCTTTCTTCTATTTTCGTCTAGTAAGCCTGAAGTAATATAACTTATAGAGTCAGGAGACATTCTCACTGCACTTACTTGACTCCCAGGTTTTTCTTGATAGATATAAAATTCATCTACTTTTTTTACTATCTTTGCTCCAGTTTCTTTATCAGTTTCTTTTTTAATTTGCTTAACTTTTCTAATCTTCATAGCGTCAATATATCTAATCTCTTGTATACCTGACGTTGGATTTGCTTCATCAACTATTAAGTGATGATATAATCTTCCATCAACGTACCATCTTCTAAAAATATCATGACCTAATTCTTTAAAGTTAAGCATATTGTAAATATTATCAAATTCTTCTGCAATTTGTTTTTTAATACTAGCTCCAACTTTTACGTTATCAGTGTTAACCATAACACAAGGTTTACTATCGCTAGAGGTTATTGCCTCATTGACTATATCTTCAATCGCAGCATCTGCTTCTGGATGCATTGCTGAACCACGATACTTTAATATAAGTTGAGCGTTATCTTTGGAATCGTCACCTTCCATGTTCATGTAAGTTCCGTAGTGACCTCCACCATAACCACCGTACCCGGGTGTAGTAGCTGTTATATATCCAGCTCCATCATCGTCTCTAGGTGGGACTACAGATTTTATGGACTTATTATCTTTAGCTCTTGATATTTCAAATCCAAATAATTTAAAAGAGTTTGTAGTTTCTGCCATTCTTAATCCTTCATAGTTAGGAGAGCTTTCGCTCTCCTACTATTTATTACTTAAGTTGTAGTGTCAGTCTCGTAGTACTGATACGCGAACGCCACTGTAAATCTTTCAATTTCATCGTTTGTACCATAGTTCAAATCGATTGGTGAAAGATCTTGAGGGTATGAACCTCTAAAAGTATACTTCTTTAGAGTTTCTCCTGATCTGTCTAACTGTTCGACAAGTAAATCAGCTTCGTAAGCTATTGGAGTTGATAAACCGGTATTTGCTGAGTGAGCATTAATACCATTCATCCATCTTTCCATTGCATTTCTAATAGCGAAGTCCGTGTCATTGATGATTGTAACACTCCAAACATCAAACGTACGATCTCCAGCCATCTTAAGCTGTCTTCCTCTAAAAGGAACTACTATTTGTCCAAACACCGACCCTGGTAACTGAGCAGTTTCACAGAGGAAAGATGTCAGTTCAGCGTCTCCGTTAGCATAGCCAGGGAAGTTAATTGTAGCTTTGAAGAGGTTAGGTCTAGCCCCGCCGCCTCTTAGCTTAGATTTAAAATCATCTACGCCTAATACTGCCATTTAGCTCTCCTTATACTGTACCGACTACTTCTTCAAAATCGACGCCAGTTCTTACGGCCACGAAGTTGAGAGTAATGAAGTTAATTGAACGTGCAGGCTTAATGAAGATACTTGCGATAAACTCGTTTCTATCAATAACCTCTGGAGTGTTGTTAGTTTCGTCTGCAACAACTCTGAAGTCTGTGATTCCACGTCTACCTTTTACTTCTCTTAAGACTGGTTCAACAATGTTAACGAACTCGGCTCTTGTAAATTCATCGTTGAATTCAAAGAGTACTTGTTCAGCTGCTCTTGATATCGCTCTTTCTAGAACTAAGAATAATCTTCTCACGTTAATTCTATCGAAAGCTGATGGTCTTGCGAGTTTAGTCTTATCTCCGAAGAGTATGACTCCAGCGCCTGGGATATTAGCGATCGGGTTAACACCGGCTTTGTAAAGAGTATCTCTTTGAGCCTTCGTTGGCGAGAACGCGATTGATGTTATTCCAAGATACTGGCCCCTTCTTGAACCAGCTGGTGAGAACCATGGAGCTCTGTTTAAGTCTGTAGCTGCCATGATACCGGCTGTAGAAGAAGCTGCTGGTATTTCGATAAACTGATCGTTAAACTTATCAAACACTTTAAGATAGTTTCCATCCATTACTAAGTACGATGATTTAGTAAACGTATCAGCTGTAGTAACAATGTTTGAAACTATTGTAGATGTACTTGTCTGGTTAACAATATCTTGTCTAGCTGGACCTGCAACAACAACGCAATCTTTTCTCTTTCCTTGCGCTATACCTACTAAGTGATTAACTGCAGCAGTTTGTCTAAGTCTAGTAGTTTCACCGGGTGCTATTAAGAAGTCGATCTCAACTTGATCTTTATCGTCGAACAAGTCATAGCCGGCTATAACATCAGCTTGTGATAATGAACTAGCATCTCGGCCAGAGTCAAAATTAAAGGTTTTTACGGCTGGAGCTAAAAGCTCGTAGTTTCCGCCACTGTCGTTAAATGTTTGATTAAATCCTCTTCTTCCAGATTGCAATTGAAAGTCAGAGTCTAATCCTACTAACCAAACGTACTGTGAAGCGTCATTCACGACATCTTTTGCAAAAATAGTCGAACCTGCGTCGTCTTTCGCTCCTCTTGCTATAGACAAGAACGCAAATCTTTCTAGTACAGAACCTTTAGTGCCTGTAAAAGCTCCGTTTTTATCAATGACTGCTATGTGTATTTCGTCATTTTTATTATTCTTTTTAGCAGCAGCGTTTGAAGTCTTTGGTGGAGCATCAAAATCTGACTTATAAGTCCAATTATTGAATGAAGAATCTCCAACATCTGCTGGACATACTTGAACTTGTAAGCTATTTCCTAGTGTCCCAGGATACTTAGCGATAAATGTATGTTTATCACTATCTAGTGCAGATAGCTGTGCATTAAAGTTAGGCTCATTCTTAACGACTTCTAATAAAGATGCAGACGTCTTATGAATAGCAGAATCGGTTCCTGCTGCTCCAGTTTGTCTGGTTGTAGCTGTCGCGTTTGTAGCACTGTCATCTATAATTCTAACAATTTGCATTTTGCTAGAATACTTAAGAAACATATTTGCTCTATGGAATGAGAAGGTAGTGGTTGTATTTGGTGCGCCGAATCTTTCCACTAGGTCTGCTTCGTTAGACACTAGTGTACGCTCATCGACAGGTCCCCACGTGGACTGTATTACAGTTGCGCCTGTAGTTGACTGGACATTAGGCACGCCACCAGTCAAGTCTATTTCTTTGACAACAACCGCGGGTGATTCTGAGGGTGTAGAGAGTGCCATCTTCTTTTCCTTTTCAGTTATTTATTATACGGTTAACATAATACGGTTATTCAATTGTTACCATTATTTATAAGTTTACAATTCTCTATCGTATGATATCTGCCACTGCCTGCGCATTGGATCTTCTGATTCTTCATTTTGTAATTTTTCTATCTGTTCGCTACCGTCATCTATGAAACCAAAAGGAACTATATCTTCTTCTATAGCTTTTAGTTTTTGCTTAAATATCATATCTTTGATGTTTATATCAGTTAAGTTAGCAAAATAAGCTGATGATACAAAGTAACCAAATAATACTAAGTTCATAACTAAATCATCGTGATTTCCTGTAGATGCTTCAAAAGTCTGTCCTTTGGCTTCGAACGTAGATATTTCAAGAATAGTTTGTTCGTCGACGACTTTTATCTTATTGTTTTCCATTAAGTCTTTTAAAGCAGAACAACCTAGTCTCTTGGACTTACGATTAATCTCTATTCCTACAGCATTGGCTTTTATCGCGGACTCAACGTGTACGTTCTCGTATTCTAAATCGTAATATAAACCATTACACACCACCGATCCTTGGTCGTTCGACTCAATTATACAATATGCCTTGTTGTAGACATTTGCATACTTATATATAATATTAGGGAAGAGTAATGGAGAGATAGTGTTGTTGCGATAAACAGCTACCTGTTCAAAAGGTCTTGTGCTAATATCGATTAAAGAAAATGTAGAATAGTCCTGTCCTCTTCCCTTAGCAACATCAGCAACTAATATGTAATCGTGTTTATTTACTGTCTCTTTATAAACGAACATGTCTCCGTTTTCCATAATCTTAACAGGCTGTGAAGCTCTTAA
>Ga0310343_10000422_pt1 | contig 20089 bp, 15 predicted proteins | sample HC15DNA2025_MG_FD_203519 | JGI IMG/M metagenome (GOLD analysis project Ga0310343, IMG submission 203519) | Marine microbial communities from station ALOHA, North Pacific Subtropical Gyre - HC15-DNA-20-25_MG | ecosystem: Environmental > Aquatic > Marine > Oceanic | place: Pacific Ocean: North... | reverse complement strand
CACACCTCAAAGGGAACGATGGTTCAGTAGAAGATTTCAAAATAAAAAGGGAGCTCCTAGAAAACCGCTACAGTTGATGGAGGATAATGTGGTAGGGGGTTGCGTCTCTGCCGCCCTTGACGACATTCGCTGACAAAGCTAGTTCTCCGTCGGGGATTGAGATACTCTTTAGGAAAGCGGTATCCGAATTCTTGGGAACGCTTAACCTTTCTCTTATCGAGCCTATCTGTAGTTCAAGTTGTGCGCTGGCGACGGGCTCTTTCCAAAGGAACTCGATATCGTAGGATTTGCCATTGCGGAATTCGAGGAGCCATTCGCCACCGTCTTCGGTTTCTCTACGGTCTTGGGTAGAGAGGGTGGTACTAGTCTCGAACTTGGTACCGAGAACGATTCGAGGCGGATCGTAGTTGTTGGTTCGGGTGTTGGAAACGTCAGCGAACCAGGTGTCGTAGGTTTGTTTGAGGCGTCGGGCTACTTCGGGCCGCTGTTCGGAGAGATTGTGGGTCTCCCCCGGATCCACCTCCATGTCGTAAAGTTCCAACGGCACGTTTTCAGGCATTTTGTCGTGGCGGAATCCGGTTGGGTGAACGAGCTTCCAGCGTTGCTCGCGAACAGCGATGTGATGTAGGGGAATTGGTTCATTGCCTCTGTGGATTTGTAAAACGAAACTGCGATTAGGCCAATCAACACGCTTGCCCTTTAGTAAAGGGAGAATACTCCGGCCGTCGAAAGGATGGTCTTCGGGGAGATTGGCTCCGGCAGCTTCTAGCAAGGTGGGCATAACATCGATGTGTGCGGCAATGCGATCGTTGCGGGTGCCGGGCTCGATTTCAGAAGGCCAGCGAACGAAAAAAGGAGAACGTATCCCGCCATCGTGTACCTCGTTTTTCTTGCCTCGGGAATTGACTACGTAGCGCTGCGTATTGGGGCCATTGTCGACCATGAAAATGACGATGGTATTTTCCGCGATTCGCCTGCGGTCGAGATGGCCTAGCAACTTTCCGACATTCTGGTCGACGTTTTCAACCATGGCGAAAACGCGGGCAACCGTGTCCGCGTCATTTTCGTTGCCGAGAAGAATAGGATTCAAATCCTTGGATTTGTATTTCCGATACAGGGCTTCGGGTACATCATGGTAGGGGCCGTGAGGCGTATTGGTTGGGATGTAGGCGAAGAAAGGTTTTTTGGATGAGAGGGCACCATCGATAAAATCGATAGCGGCATCGAAATAGACATCCGTACAGTAGCCGTAGGTCTGTACTTGGACGTTGTTGTGAAAAAGGATGGCATCCGTATAGCGACGACCATTTTCTCTTGGCTCTGACGGCTGACCGAGGCCGCCTCCCAAGTGTATGAGGCTTTCATGGAAGCCCTGATCTGTTGCTCGCATGGGATAGTTATCGCCGAGATGCCACTTGCCAAAGATGCCCGTTCGATAGCCAGCTTCTCCAAGGACCTCCGCGATTGTGACCTCCTCGGGCTCCATCATCGAGCGCCCCTTAAATGTATCGACAAGTCTAGTACGGTAATTGTAGCGGCCGGTCATGAGCGACGCCCTAGTTGGTGAGCAAACGGGACTCACATAAAAAGTATCCATTGAGGCTCCTGAATGGGCTAAGGAATCGATATGAGGTGTATCCAAAAAAAGATTACCCATATAGGAAAGATCGCCATAGCCTTGATCGTCCGTCATGACGAGGACAATATTCGGGCGATCATTCGCGAGCCCGAAAAATCCGTTAGCCAGTAGTATTAACGATAGAAGAATCTTAAACTTCATTGCGGATAGGGAGATTGATAACAGGTGCTAATAGATTAAGCTATGAGCTCTTTAATCACTGAAGCGTCTTTGACTCCAGTCAATCGCTGGTCGAGGCCTTGGAAGGGAACGCTTAGCTTTTTGTAATCGAATCCCAGGAGATGGAGCATGGTAGCGTGAAAATCCTTTAGGGGAACGGGATTGATGGCTGGGCTATAGCCGACCTCATCGGTTTCTCCATAGGATATGCCTGGCTTGGTGCCGCCCCCAGCAATCCAGGCGGGAAAGGCTCCGGGGTTGTGGTCGCGCCCAACATATTTTCTTTCATTGGTTCCGCCTCGGTTTTCCCGCATGGGGGTTCGGCCGAATTCGCCGCTCCAGACGACTAGGGTGTCCTCGAGGAGGCCTCTTCGTTTGAGATCCGTGATCAGAGCGGCCATAGGCTTGTCGACCTCGCGACACTTATCTTGGAAGCCACCGTTTAACGCCTCGGAACTTGCTGCTCCATGTGAGTCCCATCCCCAGTCGAATAGCTGTACGTAGCGCACTCCGCGCTCAACCAATCGACGGGCCAATAGGCAGTTATTGGCGAAACTCTCCTTGCCTGGTTCTGTACCGTAGAGCTCATGAACATTATCCGGCTCTTTTTCGATATCCATAGCGTCGGGCACGGCCATCTGCATACGAAACGCCATTTCGTATTGGGCTATACGCGTTAGCGTTTCCGAATCGCCGAATTCGTCATGGGTCTGTTGGTTCAGATTTCGAATGGTATCCAAGGCCCGACGTCGCAAGTCTCTCGTCATCCCTTTGGGGTTGGATACATTGAGAACGGGATCGCCGTGGGAGCGGCATTGGACCCCTTGGTAAACCGAGGGAAGAAAGCCCGATCCCCATAGGGCCTTGCCAACTCTAGGGATGCGGCCACCGGAAAGCAAAACGACAAATCCGGGGAGATCGGTATTTTCGGTACCCATTCCCCAAGTGACCCAGGAACCTATGGACGGATAGCCGATTCGCGGCTGACCTGAGTGCACCATGAGCTGAGCGGGCCCGTGGTTAAATTGATCCGTTTGCAGGGTTTTGATGAAACTGATGTCGTCGACGACCTTCGAGAAATGGGGAAGCCGGTCAGATACCCAGGCTCCGGAAGCTCCATGCTGTTTGAACGGAAACTGGGGGCCCAGCATGTCGGGAGTGCCCTGTATGAAGGCGAAATTCTTGCCTTCGAGAAAGGATTGGGGGCAGGGTTGGCCATCCAGACGCTTGAGATCCGGCTTGTAATCGAACAGCTCCAATTGGCTCGGAGCCCCGATCATGTGAAGATAGATTACCCGCTTGGCTTTACTGGGAAAATGGGTTGCCAGCTGTCCGAAGGGATTGGAGGAGCTTCGTCCCGACGACGAAGCTGAGGCCCTGGAAGCGTTTTGACTGGCGAGGAACATGGCTCCGAGTCCGGTCGCGCAGCGCGTGATGAACTGTCGTCGGCTGTCCTGTTCGAGAGAACGTCGGCGAGATTCTTGGAGTAGCGATTCTAGATTCATCGATTAAGAAAGTTTTTGATACGAAATTCAATAAGTGAGGGATTCATCGAGATTTAGCAGCACTTGAGCAACGACCGTTGATGCCTTTTCTGGCGACTCTTGCAGCGTTTCCTCATACAATCGGACGAGCTCTTGCAAAGAGGAGTCCGGCGGATTGCGACCCGTAACAAGTCTGTAGGCAAGTGAGAGGCGCTCGCTGATGGGCTCGCTTGAGAAACCGCGTTCCAGTTTTTCCCCGAGAGATTCGGCGCACTCAACGAAGGCGGTATCATTTAGTGTTACAAGGGCTTGCAGCGGTGTATTCGAATTCAGGCGACGGGGATTGCAGAATTCCCGGGATGGGGCGTCGAAGCTAGCGAAAGTGGGATAGGGGATGCTGCGTTTGACGTAGGTGTAGATTGCCCGCCGATACCGGTCCTCTTCATCCCTGTCGGGTGTTTCCCATTTATCCTGGCTGAGGAAAGGCTGCCAGATGTCCTCGGGAATTGGTGGATGCACGGGAGGGCCGCCAATTTCGGTAGAAAGCAGTCCGCTGACGGCCAGTGCGTGATCGCGAACCATTTCTGCGGTAAGTCGCAGTCTAGGCCCACGGGCTAGCAGTCGATTGTCTGCATCGCGTAGGTTGAGCTTGGGATTAATCTTAGAAGATTGCTGGAAGGCGTAGCTGAGAACGATCTCTCTCAAAATGGACTTCACGCTCCAGTTATAGTCCTCTTGAAAACGCATAGCCAGATAGTCGAGCAAATCTGGATGGGATGGCTTCTCCCCAGATGATCCAAAGTCTTCGAGCGTGTAGACAATGCCGGTGCCAAAAAGCTGTTCCCATATTCGATTGACGAATACGCGGGCAGTTAGCGGATTGTTATCGGATACCCACCACTTGGCCATAGTGAGGCGATCGAGATCTGGCTCGACGGGAGCGATTTTCAAGAGTGAGGCAGGAATGGCTGCGGTAACGGTCTCTCCTTTCTCCAACGCGTTGCCGCGCTCGAATATGCGAGTTGGCCTAGCGAGCTGTGGCGGACGGCGGTGCATTATCGGAACGGTGGTTCCCGGGATTTCAGAATAGCGCCTAGTTAATCGATCGATTTCCCGCATGAGGGCGTACGAATACGCTCCCTCCGATACAAACTCCGTCCATCGATCATCCGAGGTGATATCCAATTGGCCGCGTTGAATGGCCATGGGATGACTTCCTTGCCCCGTCTTGTTACAATGGATACGAATTGAAAGGCGTTCCCCTGCCTTTAGTTTAATTGGCGTTTCCGGGATGAGAGTAATGTCACGGGCGTAGTGAATTCTTGAATCCGCTCCCCAGCCTTCCCCATTTGGAGGAATCGTTTCCATCGGTTCCGTAGGCATCCAGGGTACGTCTGGAGCGGAAGCTTTGAAACATACAGGCATTCGATTGCCTGCTTCATCGACGATCTCCGCTTCGATTTCGTCTACGAGAAAACCCCATGGGGGATTGTCGATGGCGGTATCGGGATCGATGGGCAATACCGTGAGACGCAGAGCGGAAGTTGGCTGTTCTTCAAGATTCGAAGCGGGGATGGTAATGATGGTGTGAGTTTTTATCTCAACTGTTCCCACAGTTTGGAATTCGGAATAACCGGCTGAGTCGTCGACTTGATATTGAGTGCTATTATTGGACGCGACTTCGAGGCCCTTTACGTGTTGCCAGTCGGTGCTTGTCTTTAACGTGTTTCCTTGTTCCCAGAATGTCCCTTTGAGCTCGAGGATGCGGCGTCTCAATTCCGTCGCTTCTTCATACAGATTTGGGTTATCGGGTACTTTCAAAAACGGCTCGTCTTTTTGTAGATCCGAATCCGCCGTGTTGTTGAAGAACGTCATAAACTGATAGTATTCTTCATGGCGGAAGGGATCATAGGGGTGGTCGTGGCACTGAACGCAGTTGAAGGTCATCGAGCCCCAGGTTTGCCAGGTTGTGTTGATTCGATCGACCACCGCCTCGACCCGAAAAACTTCGTCATCGGTCCCTCCCTCGTCGTTGGTTTGAGTATTCCGCTGGCTAGCTGTGGCGACTAGATCGTCGAGGCTCGGATCGGGCAGTAGATCGCCCGCTAACTGTTTTACAGTGAATTCGTCGAAAGGGAGATCGTTGTTGAAGGCTTTGACGACCCAGTCGCGGTATGCCCAGATCGTCCTCTTTTGATCCTGTCCGAGGCCACCCGAGTCGGCGTAGCGTACCAGGTCGAGCCACATAGACGCCCAGCGTTCTCCGAATGCGGGTCGGCTGAGCAGGTCATCAACCCTGTTTTCAACCGCTTGCTTCGGGTCGATGTCGTATGCCGATTCGAACGCGTCGAGTTCGCTGTGTGCGGGAGGCAGACCCGTAAGTGCTAAGCTGAGCCGTCGGAGCAATCGGCCGGGAGATTCCGGTGGGCTTGGCTCGAGGCCTTCCGCCTCCAGCCTATGGAATAAGAACCGATCAATGTTTCCATTGGCTTTTTTGTCCAATGAAGATTTCGGAATGCTTGGACGTTCGGGTGCCTGGAAAGCCCAGTGGGCGCTCCATTCGGCTCCTTCATTGATCCATTTCTTAAAGAGAGCGATTTGATGTTCCGTGAGAGCATCATGTTCATCCGGTGGAGGCATTCGATCGTCTTCGTCGGAAGTGGTAATGCGGTAAATGAGCTCGGAATCGTCGGGTTTTCCGGGTTTGACGATGGGAACTCCGGAATCTCCGATGAAATTGATGACCCGGTCTTCGTAGACGAAAGAAACATCTCCAGCCGCTTTTACGCCCCCGTGGCACTCAACGCAGTTTTCATTCAAAATCGGTTGAATATCCCTAGCGAAGTCCATTTCTCCTGATGCTGTTTGGGCAAGCAGAGAGAATGCGGTTAGGCGGAGTAGAGCCTTTGTGATGGCGGCGAAAAGCATGAATCAACAAGTATGGTACCAGCTATAAAGGCCTATATGTTCGATGAGCAATCCCGATTTGGCCTCGATCCGCCTTTCATCTTCCTGTAAACTTAACTTTGGCGGCTAAAAAGGCGATGAATATTGAACTTTGTTGGGATGAACCACAAACATAGTAAGATGCGTACTCGTTCCCTTAGAATAAGTCTGATTTATGCGTTCCTAGTGTCTGGATTCTCTTTGGCCATTTTGGTGGCTGAGTCTGAAATCATCAGAGATATCGAGTATTCCCGTCCGAATGACTACACCTTGCTCCTGGATCTGTATTTACCGCAAGAAGCGAAAGATTCAGCTGTGCCCGTGGTGATTTGGGTCCACGGGGGAGGCTGGAAAAATGGCAGCAAGAAGAATTCCAAGGCGAGCTGGTTGGCAGAAGAAGGCTATGCCGTAATCAGCATCAACTATCGGCTGACCGACGTGGCCCAATGGCCTGCCCAGATAGATGATTGCCGGGAGGCGGTTCGTTGGACCCGCCGCAATGCTGAGCTTTTTGGCTTGAACCCGAATCGGATTGGAAGCTGGGGATCTTCGGCTGGCGGACATCTAGCCGCATTGATGGGAACGCTGCCGTATCCAGAAAACGAGCCTATATCGAGCCGCGTCCTGGCAGTTTGCGATTGGTATGGCCCGACAGAACTGTTAACCATGCCTCCTAACAATATCGGCGACGGACGAACTGAAGAGGATGTGGCTAACTCTAATGGTGCCAAGCTGCTTGGCTGCACGGTAAAAGACTGTCCCGATCTGGCGAAGCAAGCCAGCGCCTACGACAATGTTTCTAGCGATGATGCCGCTTTTCTCATTATGCACGGCGACGAGGACCCAGGGGTCCCGCTCCAGCAAAGCACCCAGTTCCACGACCGTTTGCGACAGTATGGAGTGCCTTCAGCGTTAAAGGTGATCGAGGGCGCGGGACACGGCGGAAAGCTTTTTGACACACCAGAAGTTCGAGAAGCGGTGCTTCAGTTCTTCGATAGGCGGTTAAAGCGTATCTAATTTACAGATACGCTATCTAATCCAAGCGTAGATCGGGAAATCCTTGAGCTGCTTTTCCGTATCGTCAGGACTGGTAAAGTAGCAGGTTTCACGAACTTTAGCAGTTGTATTCTTCGGTGTGATACGAAGCTTGTATTTGTGATTGGCTTCGATTTCCTCGATTTCGAAATTGAAGCTGGAGCTGGCTGGATCGCCGGTCTTTAGGGCGATGCCGTCGATCTTCATGGGCCGCTGCGTGTGTATAATGACTTCGCAGTCCTTTGGGTCGGGATTTTCACCGGCTTTCCAGAGCAGGGCTCGGCGTTTAAGCTGAATCAGCTGCGGGATTTCAACATTTAGGGTGAGTTTGTACGAATTATTGGTTCCACCTTCTTCCGTGCCGACAGTGATTTCCTTGCGCTGTTTGCCCACTCGGCTGCCTATATCGAAATGAGCATGGAGTTCACCGGATTCGCCGGGGGCGTAAGTTTTCTTTTCCAGGGAGGGAACGGTGCATCCGCAAGAAGCTTGGGTTTTCGTTATGTTGACGACCGAGTCGCTGGCATTGGTGAATGCGTAGTAAGCATTAACCTCTTTTTGTCCAAATTCCGCATCCAAGGAAACGTCGATTCGTTCCCACTGCAGTGCGCCCGTTGCTTGAGCTGCAGCGGGCAGTAAGAAGGTAACGATGATGCCGAAAAGAAGTCGATATAGCTTATTGGCTTCCATAACGGTTGAGAACTCTGCGAAACGATACGGATTTGTCGAACAAACTCCTTGCTCGAATTTGGGGAAGGGGTTCTGATCGCTGGATGAGTGAATTTTCACGACACGATGGGCGAGAAGCGGACGCGTTGCGAACGATAACTTTCGATGCGGATTTCGCAGCGAATGCGACCGGCTCAGTGCTGGTTTCTTTTGGAAACACCAAGGTAATATGCGGTGCTACCATAGAAAAGAAGTTACCCGGGTGGATGCGTGCCCAAAATGTCGAGGGGGGCTGGCTCACGGCGGAGTACTCGATGCTTCCCTACAGCACTCACGATCGCAAGCAAAGGGATTCCTCGAAAGGCCGACTGGACGGCCGGTCTGTGGAGATTCAAAGGTTGATTGGCCGTTCACTCAGAGCGGTGATGGATCTCAAGAAGCTTCCTGGCTACACGCTTTGGGTAGATTGCGATGTGCTTCAAGCGGATGGTGGAACGAGGACCGCATCGATTACCGGGGCCTATCTGGCTGCCAGGCTTGGTGTGCAAAAGCTCATAGAAAAGGAGGCCATCGATGAGAATCCATTCAACGATTCTGTGGCGGCAATCAGTGTAGGGATTTACGAGGATCAGCCCGTGCTTGACCTTCCGTATATCGAGGACCGGGACGCCAGCGTCGATTTCAATGTGGTTATGACTGGCAGCGGCCAGTATGTGGAAGTGCAAGGAACGGGCGAGGAGGCGACTTTTTCTGAAGAGCAGTTGGGCGCTCTCCTGACTTTGGCCAAAGAAGGCTGCCGGGAAATATCGACAATGCAGACGTCGTTTTTGACGCAAAGGTTACTGGTTTCGAACCCAAGTTAGTCTTTGAGGGGCGAGATTCCTTTTGTTTCTCTGCCCGAAAATGCGATTACGCTCAGATATCTCTTTGATTTTTCCTCGAGGCCAATCTTAATGCAGAACTTTCCCACCTAGGGCTCAAAAATGAATATTCACGAATACCAGGCGAAACAGCTATTTGAAACTTATGGTATCCCTTGTCCGAAGGGAGCAGCTACAAGTTCGAAAAAGGAGTTTGCGACTTGCATTGATGGTCTCAGCGATGGGCTTATTGTGGTTAAGTCGCAAATCCACGCGGGCGGTCGTGGCAAAGGAACGTTCACCGATGGTTTTCAAGGGGGGGTCAAGTTGGCCAAGACCAAGGACGAAGCCATCGATTTTGCTAATCGAATGCTCAACAACAATCTGGTGACCGTGCAGACGGGATCGGTTGGACGCGAAGTACAGACGATCTACTTCACGGAAGGCGCCGAAATTGAAAAGGAGTATTACCTCGCCATTCTCATGGACCGAGTGACATCGGCTCCGGTGGTTGTGGCCTCGACCGAGGGCGGAGTCGAAATCGAGAAAGTTGCAGAAAAAACTCCGGAAAAGATATTTAAGGCTTCTGTCGATCCGGTAATCGGCCTTCAGGCCCATCAGGCTAGGGGTATTGCTTTCAAGCTCGGTTTCGAAGGCAAGCAAGCTGGAGCTTGTGCCAAGCTCATCTTCAATTTATTTAAGATGTTTTGGGAAACCGATGCGGATATGGTGGAAATCAATCCCATGATCAGCACCTTAGATGGGGGTGTAATGGCTTTAGATGCCAAGGTCAGTTTTGATTCGAATGCTCTATATCGGCACAAGGACATCGTAGCGTTTCGCGATTTGAATGAAGAGGATCCAAAGGAAATCGAAGCTTCGAAGTACGATCTCAACTACATTGCCCTCGAGGGGAACATTGCCTGTTTAGTAAATGGAGCTGGATTGGCCATGGCTACTATGGATATCATTAACCACTGTGGCGGCGAGGCAGCTAATTTTCTCGACGTGGGTGGTGGGGCGACGGCAGAGCAAGTTACGGCGGCCTTTAAGATTATCCTCAGTGACCCGAAAGTTGAGGGCATCCTGGTGAACATTTTTGGCGGTATCATGCAGTGTGACGTGATTGCGGAAGGCGTTATCGAAGCAGCGAAAGCGGTTAGCTTGGATAAGCCTCTAGTTGTACGCTTAGAAGGAACGAATGTAGAGAAGGGCAAACAGCTTCTAGCTGAGAGTGGAATTAAAATTACCTCCGCGGACAGCCTAGCGGATGCAGCCCAGAAAATAGTGGATATCGTAGCGAGCGATAGCTGAGCACTGTAATTGAGGATTTTATACAATGAGCGTATTGGTTAACAAAGATACTCGAGTAGTTTTCGCGGGGATAACCGGCAAGTCCGGAGGATTCCATGCCAAGCAATGCATGGAATACGGAACGAATGTTGTCGCGGGAGTGACTCCTGGCAAAGGAGGGATGAAATTCGAAGATCAGGTCCCCGTGTTCAATACGGTTACTGACGCCGTCGAAAAGGAAGGTGCGAATACAGCATGCGTATTCGTTCCACCGTCATTTGCCGCGGACTCGATTTTGGAGTGCCTGGATGCGGGAATCGAATTGATCATCGCCATAACCGAAGGAATCCCAGTTAAAGACATGGCCATCGTCAAACGGAAGCTTCTTGAAACCAACGCGAGACTGATCGGACCTAATTGCCCAGGAGTCATCACTCCAGGGGAATGCAAAATCGGTATTATGCCTGGATATATCCATAAACCGGGTACGGTTGGAATTGTCTCGCGATCTGGAACGCTTACTTACGAAGCCGTTTGGCAAGTTACCTGCTTGGGTTATGGCCAATCGACATGCATCGGAATTGGAGGGGATCCCATCAATGGAACGAACCACACGGATGCCATTAAATTGTTTAATGAAGATCCGGATACTGAGGCTATTGTAATGATCGGCGAAATTGGTGGAGATGCAGAGGAAAAGGCTTCGGAGTACATCAAAGAGCACGTACAAAAACCGGTTGCTGGATTCATCGCTGGTACGACGGCTCCTCCAGGGCGCCGAATGGGGCATGCGGGTGCGATCGTTTCTGGGGGTAGTGGTACGGCGGATGCGAAAATCGCTGCTATGGAAGATGCCGGCGTTGTCGTTGCCAAGACCCCATCGGATATGGGTACCGCCTTGCTGGAAGCCTGGGGAAAATAAGGCGGAAGGATGAAGGTTGATTAATCTCCACTAAATAAAGGACGAATCAAATTTTTCTAGGATTGTCGTTTTGGGCGACCGAATGTGTCGCTGGCTATCTTGGATGTTTGGCGTCAATTTCGTCGAGAAGCAATTGTCGGGAGTGCTCTAAGCTCGGTTCATCGATCTTTTTGATGATCTTTCGAGCGGCCGTGTGGTGACCCATGAGAAAGCGGGTTCGTGCCATATACAGAGCCATCATCTGCTTTTCTTCGGGTGACTCGACAAAATCGACGAGCTGATGCCACTCTTCCAGGGCTGCTTCCCAATTTGGTCTAGCCACATCGAAAAAACTTTGGGCGTAGCGAAGGCGATAGGGTAAATGGGTAGGGGCTAGCATGGCGGCTTCCCGAAATTTTTTCTGAATCTCCAAATCGATCCCGTCGATGAGGAAGAGTTTTTCGTCTATGAAAAACTTTTTGTAGGCGAAGAGCAGATTTCCCATTTGGTAGTGGTACAAGGGCTCCTCTGGCCGCAGGTCAATGGCCATGTTGTAAAACGCCATTGCCTCCAGATAGTTTCCTTCCTCTGCCTGATAGTTGCCCAGCTGATTCTTGACGATAGCCTGGTACGGATCGAGTTCATCCGCCCTGGCGAGAATAGCGTTGCTAGTTATCCGCTCCCCAATTCTGTGGAGCATCATTCCATAAGCAATATATGCAGCGGCGTATTCGGGCGAGGCGTTAATGAGCCGCTCGTAGCCATCAACTATGGATTGCAACTCCGTCTGAACAGAATGTACATCCTCCCGGGCCAGTGCTTTTTCGTACCTGCTATAAGCGGCCTGCTCGCGCTCATTCAGCTGTTTCAAGACGTAGGTCGCCATAGATTCGCTCGAAAGGGAAGAATCGTCATTTACGTCTTCGCCGGGATAGAGTATCTGAGCGAATCCGATTTGCCCGAGGTAAAAAGTCAGGGATATAGTGGCTGGTAGCGAACCGGCCAAGTGTATTAAATTGTATTTGCGAGTATCCAAATCGAATCGAGACAACCTACGACGCCTAGGCTTGGCAAGCGTTCCATTGGTTAGGAAATTTAGCGTGTTTCATCTTCTCCACACGAATTAAGAATTATCGGTTCATTGCGGAGGTAGTAGGATCGGGCTTATCCCAAGATGAACTGCATAAGCAGATTCAACAGAATCTCGGGATAAAACCGATCCTACAGTCGGTTTCAAGTCAAGTTGACGTCGGTGCTCGATGGCGGGACCCTAGTTCCCGTGATCAGGATCTTCGCGTCCGCCGAAATACTTTTCGCGTATCCATTCCGGCTGCCATCTATCTAGGGTGCGCTCGATCGTTCGAAAATCGATTTCCTTGGGTCCCGGGTTGGGGACACTCAGGGGCGAGGGATCTCCCACCGTCTTCTGCCAGCGTTTCATCAGTTCGGTAAGATCGGCGACTTTCTCCGAGTAGAGGGGGTCGCTCGCTAGATTGTACATCTCATTCGGGTCTTTTTCGAGATCAAAAAGCATCGTATAGTTAATTTTAGGATACACATGCAATTTATATCTTTCGTCGCGAATGGCACGCATCTTATCCTGGAAAGCGAGAAAGATTGAGTCTCGTGTTTGGACATTCGGATTTTTGAATAGCGGGCTTAAATCCACGCCGTCGATATCGGCTGTTACGGGTGTATCGCTTAGGGCCAAAATGGTTTTGTGTAGATCAAGGATGTAGGCAAAGGCGTTTGTCTGGCGATTCTTGGGTACGCCGGGGCCGGATACGATCAATGGAGCCCCCATGCTATGCTCATAGAGGTTTTGTTTGCCGAGCAAACCGTGAGAGCCCATGGCAAGGCCGTGATCGGCCGTGTAGATAATGATAGTATCTTTGCTTTGGCCACTGTTCTCGATGGCGTCGAGTATGCGGCCGACTTGGCTATCAAGTTGGGTTATCAGTCCATAGTACTCGCAAAGTTGATCGCTGATATCGCTTCGCTTTCGAGGATGCGATGCTAGGCTCTCGTCTCGTTTACCCCCCGTTAGGTGCCCGTTATCGAAGGGGTGGTCGGGTAGAAAATTCTTCGGAAGTGGCGGGCGGTTATCGTAGTAGATTTTACGATACGATGGGGGAGGATTTCTCGGATCGTGCGGGGCGGTGAAGGATACGTATAGAAAGTAGGGGGAATCGCTGGAATGGGATTCGATGAAGCCAACGGCAGCGTCCGCGAATAGAGTGCTGGAAAAGTGCTTCCCCAATCGCTTTTCGGTTAGCTCGCCAGTGGGCAACAAGTCCTGAACGGAAGTCTTGGTATGATCTGCCATGCCTCCCATGAAGAGATTGCGTCCTGCTTGGAATGAGCGAGTCAGTGTTTTGGCACCATTGTGCCATTTGCCGACGGCGAATGTGCGATAGCCGGTCTTCCCAAGCTGCTCTGGCAGAGTCGGTATATTCTCCCAATCCCTGGTATCTTCGATTCGGTGCCAATGCCTGCCTGTCATCAGCATACTGCGACTGGCGACGCAGACGGCACCGCTGTAGCTTCCGGCGCAATAGTTGCGAGTGAAGCTCAGCCCATTGATCGCAAGGCGATCCAGATGGGGCGTTTGAATATAATCGTTACCATGAGCGGCGATCGTGTCAGGACGTTGATCGTCGGCGAACAGGAAGACGATGTTGGGGCGATTGCCGAGAGCGCACGGGCAAGCGATGTAAAAGGTGATGAGTGAAAGAGCGATTCTTTTCATAGAAGAGCGAAAAACGGAGAATTTTTTAGAGGGATTGGAACAGCATTTTGGCTTTCTGGCTAGCTCGTTTGTGATCCACGATAGGGGCAGGGTAGTCGTTGCCTAGCTCGCCTTGCCAATCATGTATTTGCTTCGTTGTAGCGGAGCTTATCTCTGGTATCCATTTTCGTATGTAGTGGCAATCTGAGTCAAAGCGCACTTGTTGGCGCCAAGGATTGAAAATCCGGAAATAAGGTTGGGCGTCGCAGCCGGTGGACGCTGCCCATTGCCAATTACCGTTGTTTACACAGGGATCGTAATCAACCAGTTTTTGGGCGAAGTACCGTTCGCCCCAGCGCCAATCGATATGCAGATCCTTAGTAAGGAAAGAAGCGGTAATCATGCGAAGCCGATTATGCATAAAACCAGTCTGGTTGAGCTGTCTCATCCCGGCATCGACTATTGGAAACCCCGTCCTTCCTTCCCGCCAGAGCTGGAAGGACTCTTCATCCTGTCTCCAGGCTATGCCATCATACTGAGCTTTGAATGGTTTTCCGAATACGTGGGGGAAGTGGAAGGCAATTTGCGTAAGAAAGTCTCGCCAATAGAATTGTCGAATTAGCGGATGATTTTGCCCGAGTTTCTCGGAAATAGTCCAGTAGGCTTGTCGGATAGAGCAGGTGCCGAACTTTAAGTGTGGAGACAGATGGCTAGTCGCCTCCAAGGCTGGATAGTCTCGATCGGAATCGTAGCTCTTCAGACGGCAGGAATGCTTGATCGCTTTGAGAGCCGACTCCTGCCCGCCCTTGAATGAGTCGTACTTTGCTATCCCTTCGACAATCCTATCTAGAGCGCCTTTGATAGGAATTTCGGCGGAGATAGTTGAGAGGGTTCCCGAATCCAACTTCGAAGGGGCAGGTTTGCATACGCGAATCTTTCTGGCGTTATTGAAGTAAGGAGTGAAAACAGTGTAAGGTGTGCCGTCGGATTTGAGAGTTGAATCGGGTGTGTTGATGAGCAAATCATGGCAGGAATGAAAATCGAGTCCGTGATCGCGGCAGGCTTTCTGAATGGCTTCGTCTCTACGCTTGCTAAAAGGCGTGTAATCGCGATTGACCCATATAGCTTCGATTCCGAGCTCACCTGCCCAATCTTCGACCAGAGTTTCCGGTCGACCTTTGAACGTTTGCAGACTAGACCCCTTCTGGAGAAGACTCCGATTTAGAGATTCGAGCGAATCCTTCATGAACCACATTCCAGGCGAACTGCGATAGTTATTTGGCTCGATCTGTCGCGGGTCGAATACGAATGCCGGGATTACCTCCTCCGACTCGGCCAAGGCTTCGTTCAGTCCGATGTTGTCCGTCAATCGTAGATCGCGCCGGAAAATAAATAGGCTTCGTTTGTACATAGGATTATTTTGCTCTACTTGGTTGAATGATCGTATAAAGGACGCGGCAAGTGTAAGGTCCTATTCGGGTAACGCTGTATTCTCTGGTGCCTCGATACCTGTATCTGGATTAGCGTTTAGATATTCCGTGATGGCGCTCAGGAAGTTTTCACCGTATCGCTCGAGTTTCTTCAAGCCGACCCCGCTAATTTCGGACAGCTGCACTTCATCGGTGGGAAAGTCCCGGGCCATTTCGCGCAGGGACACGTCGGAAAAGACAATGTAGGGAGGTACTCCGTGTTCATCGGCAAGCTCTTTCCTAACGGCTCGGAGAGTGGCAAATAGGGATTCGTCGCAGTCAATCGCTCCCGTTTGGCTGTATCGAGAATGCGTTTGAGATTTGTCAATGCTGACTGGTTGCGTGAGGCAAATCGGCGTCCGGTCTTTGAGGGCTAGGCGGCCTTTAGACGTCAATTCGAGGACGCTGTGATTTTCCGGATTCTGTTCGATGTAGCCCTCGCGGACCAATTCTCTACCGAATGCCTGCCAGTCGGCGCGTTTGTATTCCTGTCCGATATTGTAAGTCGAAAGACGGTTGTGCCCCCATTTGAGGACCTTCTCGTTTTGGCTGCCGAGAAGCACGTCTACAATGTGGTTGATACCGACGCTGAACCCACTGGCTTGCTGAACGCGAAAGATGCAAGACATGAATTTCTGAGCGGGAATGGTCCCGTCGATCGTCTTCTTAGGGTATTGGCAATTATCGCAGTTGCCGCAGTTACCGTGTGGCCATTCTTCGGAGAAATAGGCGAGAAGCGTTTTGCGGCGACATTCGGAAGATTCGGAATAATGGACCATTTGCCGTAGTTGCTCACTGGCTACATCTCTTTCTTTCCGATTACGCTTCTCCGAAATAAACTGGAGCTGTTTGGCGACATCGCCAGGGCTGAAGAAGAGAATGCAATCGGAGGGCAGGCCATCCCGACCGGCCCGGCCCGTTTCCTGATAGTAGCCCTCGACATTTTTCGGCAAATCCTGATGAATGACGTAGCGGACATCAGGCTTGTCGATCCCCATTCCAAAAGCGATGGTAGCGCAGATCACTTTGGTTTCATCGCGAATGAACGATTCTTGGTTCTCTATCCTCTTGAGAGGCGTCATACCGGCATGGTAGGGAAGGGCTTCTATTCCGGATTGCCGCAGCCGATCCGCCAATGACTCAGTAGCCTTACGTGAATGGCAGTAAATTATGCCACTATCAAAAGGCCGGTTCTGAGTGTATCGAAGTATCTGTTGAAAGACGGCCTTCTTGGTTTCGACTCGATAAGTCAGGTTGGGCCGATTGAAGCTGGCGACGTAGGTTTTTGGATTCTTCAGCCTCAGCTGATTGAGTATATCGGTTTGGACCCGGTCTGTAGCGGTTGCCGTTAGGGCGAGGAAGGGAAGGTCTGGGAATAGACTCCTGAGATTGGATAGCTGCCGATATTCGGGGCGAAAGTCGTGCCCCCACTCGCTGATGCAATGGGCCTCGTCAACGGCAAAGCGGTGGACGTTCCACTGGCGAAGATCCTCGAGAAAACCGGAGAGCATAAGCCTTTCGGGAGCGACGTATAGTATGCGATACTCGCCGGCGAATAGCCTAGCGTAGCGCTTTTTGGCCTCTGTTTTGTTCAGGGAAGAGTTTAGAAAAGTAGCGGGAACGCCATTGGCCTCGAGCCCATCCACTTGGTCCTTCATCAGGGCGATGAGCGGCGAAATGACGACAGTTAATCCGTCAAGAATTACCGCTGGTAGTTGATAACAAAGAGACTTGCCTCCCCCAGTCGGTAGGAGGGCGAAGATGTCGCTCCCCTGGAGGGAGTCGGATATGATTTCCTCTTGGAGTGGTCGAAAGGATTCATGACCGAAATGCCGTTTTAGGGCTTTGAGCGCTGCGTCATCGAGCGAGTCTTTTGACATGGCTCGAATTTGGCTTAGTAGGATGACTTAAGGAAGGCAGAAGTGCAGCGGCAGGCGAATCGTCTTGCATGCAAGGGCAAGCCTCGGTCGTATCCCATCTATGAAAGCGAATTTGCGTATTGGCCTCGTAGCGGTGGCTTTGGTTGGGCTGCCGGTAGTTTCGGCCGATGAGGTTGATGGCCATTCGCACTCGCCCAAGGATCATTTATACGAAGCGGCCCGGGTCGCTGAGGTTTCGTTCGAAGATGCGTATGCAGCTGCTAAAGAAGCCGGTGTGGGAGAGCCTTTCTTGGTGGAGGCGCAAACACTTCATTTTCTGTCGACTGGGAATATGCCGGAGTTGTTTGGCCACCTGGAAAAACTGGAAGCGGTTTCCAGCGATTTAGAATACGGAGCGGACAAGCCTTTTCACTCCGAAAGGCAGTTGGTTGGTCTCGTTGCTTCCATCAGAGCGATTCGAGCGTACGAAGCGAATGATGTCGCCGAGTTTGAGAAGCAGGCGGGAAGTTCCTACATTAACGCTCCCCAATATAATCAGGCATTTGGTTTGTTGCAGCTAATGACTGAACTGCGCCGCAAAGAAGTCCAGGAATTGGCCATGGCTAACCTTCGCATACCGATGAACTTAACAATTGCGAGTGCTGATGGCGAAGAGAAGACCTTGACCGAGTGGCTAGGCGGAAATCAAGCCTTGCTCATCGACTTTTGGGCCAGCTGGTGTGGCCCCTGTATGCAGCTTATGCCGGAGCTTAGGACTAAGGCGGAGACGCTGCCTTCTCAAGGCGTTGTAGTCGCTGCTATGAATACCGATGCTGACGATCCTTTTGGGAAGGCCAAGAAAGTCCGCGACCAACACAACATGGACCTAATGCCTTGGCTGTTGGAGCCGGAGGAGCGACCGTTGAGCCGATTGCTCATGATTGATTCCATACCCCGTATGATTCTCGTCAGCCCAGAGGGCAAAGTGCTTTACAATGGGCATCCAATGGATCCGAATTTGAAATCAGCCTTGGCTGGTTTGGACGTTAAAATTTAGTAGGGTGCAGCAGATTGGGATCGCGAGCGGTTAGCCCGCTTATTCGGCCGAACCGCCGCAAAACCAGTTTACCTACGAGATGAAAGTTGGGCGAAACAGTCGTTTCCTGCTGGCGAGCCGCGGGCGATTCTCGAAGAGGTTCGTGAGCGATGGCTAAACATGAGAGTTTGCAAGATGTAAGCTAAATCGATTGCCAAACAGCCAGATAGGCGATTACGGCTTGGCTCTTTTTTATGAAATTGGGTGGCATTGAACTCGAGTCCAATCTCTGTCTTTCGCCGTTAGCCGGTTACACGAATCTTCCTTTTCGGCTGACGGTTAAGTCGCTGGGTGCGTTGGGTCTGGTTACTACCGATCTCGTGAACGCTCGCTCGCTGATAGAGAAACGACAGGTGGCTTTAAAAATGATCGCATCCGATGTCCGAGAACAACCTATGTCGGTGCAGCTCTTCGGGGGCGTTCCTGAGGAGATGCGGGATGCAGCCCTAATTGTCCAAGATCGCGGCACTCAAATGGTTGACATCAATATGGGTTGCCCGGTCAAGAAGGTCACGAAGACGGGTAGTGGATCCTCCATGATGAAAGATCTCCTAGCCACACAGCGATTGGTGAGTGGGATGGTGGAGGCCCTTGAAATACCTGTAACCGCCAAAATGAGACTGGGCTGGGATGACGAGAATATTTCAGCGCCTGAATTGGCGAGAGCACTCGAAGACGTAGGTGTATCGGGAATATTCGTACATGGTAGAACGCGTGCTCAAGGGTTTTCAGGATCTGTCAATTTGGAGGGAATCGCTAGGGTCAAAGGCGCCGTATCGACAATCCCTGTCATTGGAAATGGCGATGTGACCACGCCAGAAGCCGCTCGTATTTTGCTCGAAGAGACGGGATGCGATGGGGTCAGTATCGGTCGAGGGGCATTTTATAATCCTTGGATATTTGTGCAAATTAGGCAATATCTGGATACGGGCGATTTATTGCCGGATCCCTCTTTTGAGGATCGAGTGGATTTGATGCTTGTCCACTTGAAGCGGATGATCGAGTTCTATGGTGAGGATCATGGTTGTATGCAATTTCGCAAGGTCGCTCCATGGTACGCGAAAAGGTTCGGACCGAGCAAGTGCTTTAAGGATCGCGTCGTTCGTTTTTCCAGCTGGGATGAGTTTCACGAGATCCTCAGTGAATACCGAGAATGGCGTCGACGGTTTTGTGATGAATCGGGAGAGCTGCAGGAAAGGTATCAGCCTGCTGATCTGTATTCATCTATAACTGACAGAAATTCCGTAGATAGAATAAAGGTTCCTAAAGGGCCGGTCGAAAAGTGGTAGATGGTTTGCCTGCGTTGAGGGTGGTGGCACTTATCCAGCGACACACATAAGCCGTCAACTAAAGTTGTATTCGAATGTAGGAGCGGGTTTATCCCGCGATTTTAGCAAGGGTTAGTTCGCTTATACAGCGGGATAAACCCGCTCTTACGGCACGTGATGCAACACGAAGGCCTCGTTCACAGAGTTGTACTAACGCTCGGAATCAGGGGCTTGCTTAGTCGGTTCCTGCTAGGGATATCGTGTCCAAGATCAGGACGCTCGCTCCATCTCCGAGAATGACTTCCCCGGAAATTCCACCAAGATTATTCATCATGCAGGGTTGGGACTTGATATGATCGGGCAAGTGTTTAGCGGCTTTATCGGCCCTTCCAATTTGCTGAAAGTGAAGACCTCGAATTCGTATGATTCGGCGATTGGACAAAGTTAGTGCTCCCATGGGTTGGCTTGCTGGATGATCGAAAATAGGAGAGACTTTCCAAGAGGCTATCGCCTGATGGCGAGGAAGCTTTAATGCCTCGGGCTGATCGCGGTGTAGACTCTTATTAGCAAAATTACGAATAGTCATTGTAAGGAATAGACTTCAAAAAATGCTGATTATAAGTTAGATAAATCAACGTAGTAAGCAGTTTTCCGGTGGGGATCGTGGTTGGGCGAATTCGCTT
>Ga0310343_10000421_pt1 | contig 20108 bp, 19 predicted proteins | sample HC15DNA2025_MG_FD_203519 | JGI IMG/M metagenome (GOLD analysis project Ga0310343, IMG submission 203519) | Marine microbial communities from station ALOHA, North Pacific Subtropical Gyre - HC15-DNA-20-25_MG | ecosystem: Environmental > Aquatic > Marine > Oceanic | place: Pacific Ocean: North... | reverse complement strand
CCATGGAAGCGGAGAAGAGGAAGTTGGCAAAAAAGGAAAGTCAGGCTCTGCAAGGTCAGGTCGTCAAGGTGAAGGATGACTTGGCTGAGCTGATGAAAGATCTGGAAGAGGCGGAAGAGGAATGGGAGTTGATGAAAGATCCTGAAAAATTCGCCACCATGGTGGTCAAGCAGAGTGGGTCCGGAGCAGGTGGAGACTTGGAGCCCACCTTTATCGAGTGCCGGGCGGAGGGTCTCCGGGTTTATGAGGGTGCCAAGGTCAGTTTCGAGCTGAAAACCTCACAGATTTCCAAGGATGCGAAGTTCCAGAACCTTATTAAGAAGGTTGCCCGGGAAGCCCCCTACAGAACTTGGGTCAGTTCTCAGGGCACTCCCATGGACGCCCGCTACGTAAAGCGAGACGGCCTGTTCATTACGCTCAAGGACAAGAATGGAAAGGAGATCAAGGTCCAAACCACTCAGTTGTCCAGGGCCTCTCAGCAAATTGCCCGTAAATACGAGGATGCCCGCAAGGCCAAGAGACCCGATCCCTCGGCCCGCTACGTCATTTTCCTTATTCGCGGGAAGGGTACGTCCGCCTGGTCGCAGGCCAGCCGGGTATGCGCTCAGCAAGGCTGTAAATACGGTCAGCTTCCCCTCGATGGGGAAGGGGAAATCGACCTATCGCTTTTTTCGGGATCATGAAGAGAAAAAGAAAAGACGATGCCGGAAGCCTGGATTCGCTTCTCGATACCATCACCACGGTCGTTGGGATCCTGATCATACTCCTCATCGTCGTCCAGTTGGGAGCCGATTCCGCGGTCAATCGAATTGTCGACGAGAGGAAAAAGGAAAATGCCGATGAATTGATGGAATTGGCGATGAAGCAATTTGAGGATCAAAAGAAAACTCTGCTTGAGGAAAAGAAAAAGATCCAGCTCAAGCTTGCATCCGAAAATAAGGAGCAAGCGCAATTGATTCAGGAAATTTCGAAATTGGAGAAGGAACTGGCGGCGAAAAAGAAGGCGATGCCTCCCACACCTCCCAAAGTACAGAACTTGCGACAGGAAAAAACAAAGCTCGATAACGACAGGAAGGCAATTGAGGTTAAGGTAAAAAAGGTAAAAGGCCTCTTGTCCAATTCATCCAGGCCCTCCCAAAGCCTGAGCAAGGACGTGAGCCTCCCCGACCCCAAGCCGGCTCCTCCCAAGGCCAAGCCTTTCCGGTTTCTTTGCCGGGATGGAAAAATCTATCCACTCGACGACCAGCGCCTGGTCGGCCGGGTGACTCAGGAATTGCAAAAAGCGGGTATCAAGCCCAACAAGGCCAAGGAGTACGACGGCAAGAAGATCATCTCTCACTTCTCCAAGGCCAAGCCCGGCGACCCCTTTTTTCAGGCAATTCCCCGGATCGATGGAAACAAGAGGGTCATTTTCGACCTCCGCAAAAAACCTCCCGCCGGGGAGGACGAGGAAGCCCTGGCCAAGCCGGGCTCAAGGTACCTGGCCGCATTGAAGGGCATTACCCCCAAGACCCACTACCTCCAGTTTGAGGTATTCGAGGATAGCTTCGCGACCTATCTCGCGGCCCGTGAGTTGGCCGGTAAGCGCAATTTTCCCGCCGGATGGAAGCCCATTCTGCGCGGACCCGATACCGATTGCACACTTGCCCTCTGGACCATCAACGACCTGGGTCGGGCCGCTCTGCTCGCATCCCGTCCGCCTCCCAAGCCGACGGGCAAGCCGCCCCCCAAGAAGCCTCCTTCCAACGTGCTCGACTAGAGAGTATGGAAGAGATCCTCAAGCGGATGCTCGGCCTTTGCCCGCCCATATGAATTGGGCGAATTAGCGACCAGGCTCTCGAGAATCTTGAAGACCCATTGCTCCTTATCGGGTATCCCCAGTCCCGAGGCAATTTGGGCGGCCGACCTTCGCTCGCCCTTTTTGGCCGAGAGGGATTCGACGACGGATTTTCGCACCTCGAGAACGGACGCGGCCGCCTTCTTCCCTGCCTCGACCCCCGGTTGGTGGTAGGCGTTGATTCCGACGAGGGAAGCATAGAGGCCGACGGCCCGCTCGAAAAGCGCGATCAGCCCGCCGACCGAAGCGGGCCCGACTTCCCCGACACTGAGAGTGACCGACTTGCGGTCCTTTTCATAAAGGGCGTCACGGGTCCCGAGAAAGAAGCCGTGCAGGTAGTCCCCTGAGGTCATGCCGTCTCCATCAACGGCGGGGCCGTCGCCATCCCTGTGCCTGAGGACCTCGATGAAGGTGGCGAAGAAATTGGGTACGCCTTCCCTCAGTTGCTGGACGTAAGCGTGCTGATCGGTGGAGCCCTTGTTTCCGTAGACCGCAATTCCCTGATGGACGATCTCCCCGAGCAGGTTCTTCTCCTTGCCGAGTGACTCCATCACGAGTTGCTGGAGGTATTTGGCGAAAAGCTCGAGGCGGTCCTTGTAGGGCAGGATGACCATGTCCCTGCTTCCCTTCCCGTCGGTCAGGTAGTGCCAGGAAAGAGCGAGCATGGCGGCGGGGTTTTTCCTAAAATTATTCTCTCGGGTAATTTCGTCCATTTTTTTCGCGCCTTCCAGCATTTGATCGACGTCGATTCCCTGCAGGGCGGCCGGCATCAAGCCCACGGCGGCCATTTCGCTCGTCCTGCCGCCCACCCAGTCCCACATGGGTAGAAAGTCCAGCCAGCCTCCATCGGAGGCGTGGCGGTGCAGCTTGCTGCCTTCCCCGGTAATGGCAATGGCTTGCCGGGAGAAGTCCAGTCCCTTTGAAGAGAAGGCGTTTTCCGCTTCCAGCATCCCGTTTCGGGTCTCGGGGGTTCCGCCCGACTTGGAGATGACCAAGGCAAGGGTGGTGGGTAGCTTCGATCCTATTTCCGAGAGGGTTAGGTCGATCCCGTCCGGATCGGTGTTATCGAAGAAATGAACCCTCATCTTGTCGCGGTCCGGATGACCCAGTGCCTTGCCTACGAACTGCGGGCCAAGGGCCGATCCCCCGATGCCGATGACGAGAAGATCGGTGAAGGGGCCAGCGGGGGCTTGCAGTGTTCCCTTGTGAACCTGGTCGGCCAGGTCCTTGACCCGGGCAACCGTGTCCCTGATCATCCCTGCGATTTCATCGTCCGGGGCCATCTCGGGGGCCCGTAGCCAGTAGTGGCCGACCATTCGCTCCTCATCGGGGTTGGCGATGGAGCCTTGCTCCAGTTCCTTCATGGATGCAAGAGCTTGGGCGGCGGGTTGGGCCATTGAATCCAGGTAGGAAGCCGGAAAGTCCACAAAGGAAAAATCAGCCTGGAAATCGGCGTCGTCGAATGCGAGGTATAGTTCTTTGTTCATGGTTGTTAAAACCCGTCCGTTATGGCTCCCCTGGATGCCGAGCTCACGAGCTTGGCATATTTGGCCAGCACTCCTCTTTCCTCCTTAGGGGGGGGCTGACTCCAGGCATCCTTGCGTTTTCTAATCTCCGCTTCCGGGAGGTCGAGGGTCAGCTGGTTGTTCTCGGCGTCTATGGTAATCGGATCTCCGTTCACGAGAAGCCCGATGGGTCCTCCGACCGCGGCCTCGGGGGTAACGTGCCCAACCACGAATCCATGGCTGCCGCCGGAAAACCTACCGTCCGTAATGAGGGCGACCTCCTTGCCCAGTCCCTTGCCCATGATGGCTCCGGTGGGCGAGAGCATTTCCCGCATCCCGGGACCTCCGACCGGGCCTTCGTTACGGATTACCACAACGTGCCCGGCTTCCACTTCACCGTCGAGAATACCGCGGAGCGATGCTTCCTCGGATTCGTAGACGATGGCCTTGCCCGAGAAGCGGAGGCCCTCCTTGCCCGTAATCTTGGCCACGGCGCCGTCCGGGGCCAAATTCCCGTAGAGGATTCTAAGGTGACTGTCCTTCTTGATGGGGTCGTCGAAGGGGCGGACCAAGTCCTGGCCGTCGGGGTAGGGGGCGTAGGGCTTCACTCCCTCGAGATTCTCGGCCAGGGTCCGGCCGGTGACGGTTATGCAGTCGCCGTGAAGAAGCCCGTTCTCCAGAAGGGTTTGCAGGAGTGGGCGAAGCCCGCCGATCCGGACGAAATGGGACATGTTGTACTTGCCGCTCGGCTTAAGGTCGCAAAGAAGGGGAACCCGCTTGCCGATCTCCGTGAAGTCGTCCAGGTCGAGCGGGACCTCGGCGGCATGGGCCATGGCCAGCAGGTGAAGGACGGCATTGGTCGATCCGCCCAGAGTGATGACGACCGTGATGGCGTTTTCAAAAGCCTTCCTGGTCATGACGTCGCGGGGCTTGATGTCTTTCTCAATCAAGTGGACTACCGCGACTCCGGCGTCCTTGGCATCCTGTCGCTTGTCCTCCGAGACGGCCAACTGAGCCGAGCTGTCCGGTAGGCTCATGCCGAGGGCCTCGATTGCCGAGGACATGGTGTTTGCGGTGTACATGCCTCCACAGGAACCGGGACCCGGGATGGCCTTCTTCTCAATCTCGATCAATTCCTCGCGATCGATCGAGCCCGAGGCGTGGGATCCCACGGCCTCGAATACGGAAACGATGTCGAGGTTCTTTTCCTTGTGGATCCCGGGAAGAATGGTTCCCCCATAGACGAAGATGGCCGGCCTGTTCAGGCGGGCGAGGGCAATCAGGCAAGCAGGCATGTTTTTGTCGCACCCTCCGATGGCGACGACACCGTCCATCCCCTCGGCTCCGACCACCGTTTCAATCGAGTCGGCGATCACTTCCCTGGAGACGAGGGAGTACCTCATTCCCGGGGTACCCATGCTGATGCCGTCGGATACCGTGATCGTGCCGAAGGGGACGGCTTTCCCTCCCGTCAGGTCGACTCCCTCTACGGATGCCTTGCCCAATTCGTCCAGATGGGAATTGCACGGCGTGACCATGCTCCATGCCGAACAGACGGCGACTTGTGGTTTTTCAAAATCCTCGTCCTCGAAGCCTACCGCCCGGAGCATGGATCGGTTGGGAGCCCGGTCGTCCCCATCGACTACGATGGAGGAAAAGTTTCGGTTGCAGCTAGGAGTCATGGGAAGGCTGGGATTCTAAGGAAGTCAACGATTGGGGTTGCATAAAGACTTGGGAACACAATCCTTGTCTTCTTGGTTCGCAATCTTCTTTTTCGTGGATAAGCATAATCTAGAATCCTTAAGGGATGAAATCGACGAGATCGACACTCAAATCGTTCGGTTGCTCAATCAACGCGTCCAGGCGGCGGTTGAAATCGGTCGCATAAAAGCCGAGCTCGGAGTGGATCCCTATGACCCCGCCCGTGAGGAGCAGGTTTTCGAGAAACTTGGGGCGATCAACGATGGGCCCATGCAGGGCGATTCCCTGCGAACCATTTACAGGGAGGTGATCTCGGCCTCCATCGCCCTGGAAAAGGACTTGGTCATCGCATATCTCGGCCCGGAGGCGACCTACACCCATCAGGCGGCCCTAAAGAATTTCGGAGCCGCTCTTTCCTATCGTTCCATGCCGGACATCCCCGACGTTTTCGAGTCGGTCGAAAAAGGCGAGTGCGAATATGGCGTCGTCCCCATCGAGAATTCGACCGAGGGGGCCGTCAATCGGTCTCTAGACTTGTTGGCCGATACGGAACTGACGATTGTGGCTCAGGTTTTCCTCAAGGTCGAACATTGTCTTTTCAGCGAATCCGAAATGGGGGAGATTACCGAGGTCAGGTCAAAGGATCAGGCCTTGGCCCAGTGTCGCGAATGGCTAAGCCGAAACCTTCCCCAGGCCCGCCTGGTTCCCGTCTCAAGTACCGCCGAGGCGGTGGGCAATTGCAAGGGCATGCCCGGGATTGCGGCGATTGCGGCGAAACTGGCTGGAGGAACGGGTTTACCACTCCAGGCGGAAGGCATTCAGGATCGCAAGAACAACACCACCCGCTTCCTGATCGTGGCCAGAAATCCTCTGCCCAGAAGGGAAGGGGTAAGTTACCGCACGAGCCTCGTGCTCTCCCTTGCCGATCAGGCCGGGGCTCTGCAAAATGCCCTCAAGCCTTTCTCGGACCGCGACTTGAACCTCTGCAAGATAGAATCTCGCCCGAGTGGGAAGAAGACTTGGGACTACTTTTTCTTCGTAGATTTCATCGGGCATCAGGAGGATGAAGAGGTTCTTGAGGCGATGAAGGAACTCGAGAAGGCATCTCCCTTCGTCAGGCACCTGGGGAGTTACCCGGAAACTTCGCTCTAGAAGAAGAGAACCGACAAATCCTGGTTCTCCTGGGCGTAACGCAGGACGAGAGCCTCGATGAAGCAACGCAGTTCCTGATATTCACGCTCCTTCTTTGCCGTCCAACGCTTTCCGCCTTTGAGCAGGGACTCGCGCAGACCAGAGACCAGGATGAGACCACGGAGGTTGCCCTGGAAGGTCTTGATGAATTCCATCACGGATGCTCGGACCCAAAGAGGATCGATGGAAATGGTTCGGGCATTCCAGTGCGTGAAGTGAAAGCCCCGCTCGCTCGGAAAATGAAAGCGAACGACCTGCTCGATGCAATGTTCGAAGGATTTGATGGGCATCTGGGAATCGGAATCGTTTTCCCGCATAAAGGAAAGCGTTCTCTGAAGCTGGAGGGTTTCCTCGCTTGTCGACGCGCTCCCGATAACGGAGAACAGCGCGTTCAAGTTCTGAAGCCTCGTGTAGTCGTCCCTCTTAGTCGCCGTCCTCGTCACCCTTCTCTCCACCACCCAAGTTCACAACCTCCCCGGCGAACCGGGACAACTCCATGAAATCCTCGTAGAAACTGGCGTACCTGAGCCAAGCGATGCCGTCCACCTTGCGCAGCCTGAGCATGATTGCGTCGGCGATTGCCCGACTGGGCACCTCGCTGTCGAACTCATTCTCGATACGGCGCATGGTCTCGGAAAGCAAGGCATTGATTTGCTCGGCGTCAATCGGCCTCTTGGCAATGGCTCGTCTGAGTCCAATGGCCAGTTTCGTACGATCAAAGCTCTCTCTCCTGCCGTCTCTCTTGACCACCGCGAGATCCTCGCGAAGGACCTCCTCTATGGTCGAGAACCTATGGCCACACTCGAGGCATTCCCTTCGCCTGCGAGTGGAGGCAATGTTGCCAGCCCTCGTCTCGAGGACCTTAAGGTCATCTGACGAGCACTTAGGACAGAGCATCAATGATCAAGGATTCCATATACCACACGCTCAAGTCTCTAACAGAAATCGAGGAAGTTCTTCAAGATCATAATTCCTTTTTCGGTTGCAAGCGATTCGGGATGGAACTGAACGCCCCAGATGGGAAGCTCCCGGTGGCGGATACCCATAATCTCTCCTTCGTCGGTGCGGGCGGTGACCAAAAGGCATTCCGGGAGGGATTCGGGCTCGATGAGGAGAGAGTGGTAGCGGGTTGCGATCAGGGGGTCGGGCAAGCCCTTGAACAAGTCCTCTTGCTCGTGCCTGACCGGGGAAGTCTTGCCGTGCATGATCCTGTCCGCCCGAGCGATTCTGGCCCCGAACGACTGCCCAATGCACTGGTGCCCGAGGCAAACCCCGAAGAGGGGCTTGACCCCGGCCCACTTGGCGACGGCGGGGAGACTGATGCCGGCCTGGTCGGGGTCGCAGGGTCCCGGGGAAAGGACGAGTCCGTCGAAGGCTCCTGCCTCGATCTCATCCAGTGGCTTGAGGTCATTGCGCATGACCTCGCACTCAGCGCCGAGTTCACCGAAATACTGTACCAGGTTATAGGTAAAGGAATCGTAGTTGTCTATGAGGAGCAGGCGCATCTGGCTTGGGTTTTTATCCCTTGTAGTCCTGTTTCCTGTAACGCTCCTTGAGCCGGAGCGCATTGAGACGGATGAATCCACCGGCGTCCTCGGGCTGATAATCGCTCTCGTCGTCGTCCATGGACGCGATCCCCTCGTCGTAGAGGGAGAGATCGGATTTCCGGCCCACGGTAATGACGTTGCCCTTGTACAGTTTGAGCCGGACCGTCCCGGTGACGGTGGACTGGCTCTGGTCGATGAAAGCCTGGAGGGCCTCCCTCTCGGGGGCATACCAGAAACCGTAGTAAATCAATTCGGCGTACCTCGGGATTAGGGAGTCCCTGAGGTGCATGAGGTCGCGATCCATGGTCAGCGTCTCCAGTTGGCGGTGGGCATGGAGAAGGATCGTGCCACCGGGCGTCTCATAGACGCCGCGGCTCTTCATTCCCACAAACCGGTTCTCGACCAAGTCGACCCGCCCGATCCCGTGTCGTCCCGCTACTTCATTCAGTCGCCTAATGATTTCCGCGGGGGATCCCGCCCGGCCATCTACGGCCACACAGTTCCCGCACTCGAAGGACAGTTCCAGGTAGAGGGGTTCATCGGGGGCCAATTCCGGGTCGACCGAAAGCTTGTACATCTCCCGGTTTTCGGGAGTGGTTGGATCGAACCACGGATCCTCAAGTATGCCCGCCTCGTAGGAAATGTGCCACAGGTTCCGGTCCATGGAGTAGGGTTTCGAGGAACTGGCTTCCACTTCAATGTCGTTCTCGGAGCAATATTCAAGCATCTCCTTTCGCCCGGGAAACTTCTCCCTGAAGGAGGCGTCTCTCCACGGCGCGAGAATCTGCAAGTCCGGGGCGAGGGCGGAGAAGGTAAGCTCGAACCTACACTGGTCGTTCCCTTTGCCCGTAGCTCCGTGGGCGACCGCGTTGGCCTCGAATTCACGAGCCATCTCTATCTGAGCCTTGGCGATGAGCGGACGGGCTATTGACGTCCCGAGCAGGTACTGGGACTCGTAGACGGCATTGCCTCGGACCATCGGATAGATGAACTCGTCGGCGAACTCCTCCACCAAGTCAAGGGTCCTGTGGGCACTGGCGCCCGTGGAGAGAGCTTTCTCCTCCAGTCCATCCAGTTCCTCTTCTTGACCGACGTCAGCGCAATAGGTGATGACCTCCGCGTTTTGTTCGCGGGCGTACCAGTGGACGAGAACCGAGGTGTCCAGGCCCCCGGAATAGGCGAGTATGATTTTCATGACGATAGTTTCTTGGCGCGCAGAGAGGAGAGTTTGCTGAGGATGGATTTCTGCATGTGCAGACGGTTTTCGGCTTGGTCGAAAAGGATCGCCCGGGGGGAGTCGAGAACTTCCGGGCTGACCTCTTCGCCCGGATGAGCCGGCATGCAATGCATAAAGAGACAAGATTCCTTGGCCCGGGCGAGAATCGAGGAATCTACCCGATAAGGTTCCATTTTCCTTAACCGTTCTTCCTTTTCGGACTCGCACCCCATGCTTACCCAGACGTCGGTGTAAATTACGTCGGCTTCCTCGGCCGCCTCCATGGGATCTTGGAGGTACCGCCAGGACTCGCTCAGCCCGCTCTCCCTGCAAAAATCGGTGATCCTCTGCCCGGGCTTGAATCCTTCCGGTCCCGCAAGGAGGATATCCATGCCGAAGAGGGCTCCTGCCAGGATCCAGGAGTTTGCCATGTTGCAACTGGTGTCCCCGAAAAAAGCCAGTTTCTTACCCTTGAGCCCGATGAACGGGTCTGATGAGGACGAGCTTTTTTCCAAGATCGTCATGCAGTCCGCATAGATTTGGCAAGGATGGAGAAAGTCGGTCAGGGCATTGACCACGGGGATTGAGGAGTAGCGGGCAAAGTCCTCCACCACTTCGTGTACGTGGGAGCGGATGACGAGGCCATCCAGGTAGCGGGAGAGAACCCGGGCGGTATCGGCAATGCTTTCCCCCCTGCCGATTTGGGTGGCCGACTGGTCGATCACCAGCGGGTTGCCGCCCAGTTCGCGGATCCCGACCTCGAAGGAGACTCTGGTGCGGGTGCTGTTCTTGTAGAAAATCATTCCCCAGCTTTGGTATGCAAGGTCGACGGAAGGCCTCTGTAGGCGGTTTTCCTTGAAGCGTGAGGCCCCTTCGAAGACCTCGACGATCTCATCATGGTTGAAATCTCCCTCACTTAAAAAGTGTTTCATGCTCTTGGTTTGGTTTGAAGGATTTTCAGGACGGCTTCGGTAACCTGCAGGGCTTTCTCAATTTCAGTCAGATCCGAGGTCAAGGGCGGAAGGAAGCGAACGCAATTCCCGGCCGCGGCCACCACCAGCAGGCCTTCCTTACGCAAGGCTTCGATGAACTTGCCCGGATCTTCAGTCATTACGAGGGCAAGCATGAAGCCCCGGCCCCGTGCATTCGAGACCAGTTCCGGGTAATTCTCAGCGAGGCGGGACAGGCCTTCCTTGAGGACGCAACCTTTTTCCCTGACCGATTCAACCAGCCCTTCCTCTTCGATGACGTCTAGCACGGCATGAGCTGCGGAGCAGGCCAAGGGCGATCCGCCGAAGGTTGTCCCGTGGCTACCTGGCTGGAAGAGGTCGCTCCATGATTCTGCGACCCAGAAGGCCCCTATGGGAAAACCGCCGCCCAGCCCCTTGGCCAAGGCCACTGCGTCGGGGGAAATACCGGCCTTTTGGTAACCGAGGAAATCGCCGGTGCGACCAATTCCGGATTGTACTTCGTCGAGCATGAGCAACACTTGCTTCTCTTTGCAAATTTTCTGCAGTCCCTGGAGAAACTCGTCTTGCGCCTCCCTTATGCCGCCTTCACCCTGGATGGACTCCACGAGAACCGCGACCGTCTCATCGCCGATTTTTTCCTTGAAGGACGGGAGGTCGTTGAGGGGGGCGAAGTCGAAGCCTTTGAGGAGAGGCTCGAATCCCTTGCGATACTTCGATGACTCCGTTGCGGAAAGGGCTCCCATGGTTCTTCCGTGGAAGCCATTCTCGGCGACGAGAATCCTGGTTTTTCCCTCGAGCGGTCCGCCCGCCTTAGAACCCGCAAGTCTGGCAAGCTTGATCAATCCCTCGTTGGCCTCGGCTCCACTGTTGCAGAAGAGCATCCGTCCGGGTCCGATCCGCGAAACGAGCCTTTTGGCCAGACGAACCTGTTCGGGGATGGAGAAAAGGTTTGAGCAGTGGGCCAGTTTGCCCGCCTGCCGGGTCAGGGCCTCGACCCAGCGGGGATTTCCGTGACCGAGGGTTGAAACGGCGATTCCGCTTGTAAAGTCGAGGTACTCCTCTCCATTGGCGTCCCACAATTTGGAACCTTCCCCACGGACTATCTCGAGAGAGGGTGGAGCATAGTTGCCGATAAGGAATTGCCGATGATCCGCGTCGTTCATGGCGATCATTCGTGAACGATTTCCGTGCCTATTCCCCTGTCGGTAAAGATTTCCAGCAAGATGCTGTGGGGAACGCGGCCGTCGATGAAGTGAACCCGGTTCACGCCCGACCCAAGGGCCTCGACGGCGCTCTCCACCTTAGGGAGCATGCCACGGGAGATCACGCCTTCCTTCTTGAGGGGGTCGACTTGGTCGACGGGCAGGCTGGAAAGCAAGCTTGACGGCTCGTTCGGATCTCTCAGCAAACCGGGAACGTCGGAGAGATAAACCAACCTTCTGGCTTTGAGCGCAACGGCTACCTTGGCGGCTGCGGTATCCGCATTGACGTTGTGGACCTGTCCCTCCGGATTCGATGCGGTGGAAGAAAGAATGGGCATGAGGCCTTGGTCGAGGGCGTCGTGTATGGAGTTCGCGTCGACGTCGGTGATTTCGCCGACGTAGCCGAGATCGGTCTCGGTTGCAAGTTTTCGGCAGGTTAGGGCGGCCTTGCCCGGTATTCTCATGACCCCGCATTCGTTGGAGGACACGAAGGAGGCCACTTCCTCGTTCACTTGGCCGTTGAGCACCTCGTCGACCACTTCGATGGTTTTCTCATCGGTAACCCGCAGACCGTCGACGAATTCAGCCTCGATTCCCTTCTCGGCGAGTCTCCGGGTAACGGCTTTGCCTCCACCGTGAACCACGACTACCTTGATTCCTACGAAATGAAGGAAAACCAGGTCTCTGGCCACGCCCGTCCGCACCGCCGGGTCCGGGGAATCCATGAAACTGCCTCCGTACTTGACCACGAAAACAGATCCCCTGAAGCGCCTTACGTAGGGGAGGGCCTCCACCAGGATGGCGGCCTTTCTCTTGCTTTCCTCCACCTCCAACATCACTCGCTCTTATTGAAGTCGACGTATTCCTCGCTGACGTCGCTGGACCAGACCTCGCTTTCACCGGTACCCAAGTTGAGGTTTAGGGTGATGCCGAATTCCTTGGCCGAGACCGCGTCCTCCCACCGACCCTGATTCTCGTGAATCGGTTCTCCCTTGGACAAGACCGGAACTTCGTCGTAGAACAAGTCGACGAGGCTGAAGTCCAGCCCGATCCTTGCATAACCTGCCGCGTCGATGATTCTTCCCCAGTTCGGGTCCGATCCATACCACGAGGTTTTGACCAAAAGTGAGTTGGCGATGCAACGGGCGACCTTCTCGGCAGAGGGATGATCCGGGGCTCCGGTTACGCGCAAACGGACGAATTTGGTTACTTTCTCTCCATCGAAGACGCATTTGCGGGCCAGGCAGGAGCAGACTGCCTCGACGGCTTGGGAGAAAAGATTCTGCAGAGCCTTGTTTTCGTCATCGATCCGAAGACCGGAGTTTCCATTGGCGAGGAAGAGCACCGAGTCGTTGGTGCTCATGTCGCCGTCTATGGTGATGCGGTTGAAGGAACGGTTCACAGCCTGCTTGAGTATCTTCTGGAGCAAGGGGGAGGATGCGCCCGCATCCGTGGTTAGGAAGGCGAGCATAGTCGCCATGTCGGGCTCGATCATGCCGGCTCCCTTGACTACCCCGCCTACGGTGATTTCCCCGACCGGCGAGTCGAACTTGGCGGAACAGGACTTGGTGCAGGTGTCGGAGGTGAGGATCGCTTCCTGAAAGGCCTTGGCTCCGTCGAACTCGTTACGGATGTCGTCGGCGGCATCCTTGATGCCCGCCGTGATTCGGCTGATCGGGAGACGCGCCCCGATCCGTCCAGTCGAGCACACCAGGATTTCCTTGGAATGAAGGTTGAGGTGCCGGGCTACCTCGGAAGACATCTTCGCGGCATCGGAGTCACCCTGCTCGCCGGTGCAGGCGTTGGCGTTTCCGCTATTGGCCACGATGCCGTGAAACTTCGCCCTTGGGTCGGAAAGAAGCTTCTGGGAATAAAGCACCGGGGCCGCCTTTACGTCGTTGGTCGTGAAAACCCCCGCTGCGGAACAGGGTTTTTTCGAGAAGACGATACCTAGGTCGAGTCTGCCGTCCCTCTTGCCCTTTACGTCGCAATGTACGCCCGAGCAGAAGAATCCCCTAGGCTCCGTCAATCCATCCCCGTTTTCAAAAAACTTCATGACAACCCCTCCTCTTCCTCATAGCCCTGGCAAACGTTCATGGCCTGGATGGCCTGGCCTCCCGCGCCCTTGATGAGGTTGTCTTCCGCGGAGCAAAGGACGTACCTGCCGGTTCTGGGATCCGCGTGAACCGAGAGATCGATCCGGTTGGTACCGGTTACGTGAGCGACGTCCGGAAACTCTCCTTCCGGCAATAGGTTTACGAAAGGGCGGTGGTCGAAGATCCGGCGCCAGCAATCGATAACCTTTTCCCTGTCCAATTCCCCCTCCGCCGGAGCGGAGATAGTCGTGCATATTCCCCTGCTCATGGGGGCCAAGTGAGGATGAAAGGAAAGGACTACTTCCTTGGGATGCCGTCTTGAAAGAAGCGAGAGTTGCTCTTCGATCTCCGAAAGGTGCCTGTGCTTGGGCAGACCATAGGCTCCGGCGCTTTCGTTTCTCTCGCAATAGAGCAGTTTTTCAGTGGCATTCCTTCCGGCCCCACTGACGCCGCTCATGGAATTGGCAATAATCCCTTCTTTCCTAACGATTTTTTCCGTTAGCAGAATGGAGAGAGGAATCAGGATGCTGGTCGGGTAACAACCCGGAGAGGCGATCAAGGGGGAAATTTCCCATGAAAGCTCGTACAGTTCGGGTAATCCGTAGGATGCCCTGGCCAACCATTCGGGAGCGGGATGAGGTTGACCATAGAACTCCTCGTAGGTTTCAGCTGAATTGAGCCGGAAATCCGCTGAAAGATCGATTACCTTCTTGCCTGCATCAAGGAGAGGGACGGCATATTCGGCGGCCGTTCCGTGAGGCAGGGCAAGGAAGAAAAGGTCGCAATCCCCCTCTGCAAGTTCATCTATGGAGGGATTCGAGAAAGACAGGGCGCACTTCCTTCCCCTCAGTTTGGGAATGCAGTCCTCGACTCGCTTTCCGTCCAGGGAGCGCGAGGTGACGGCGCCAAGGGTCACCTTGGGATGATCGAGCAGAAGAGAGACGAGTTCCCTGCCGGAGTATCCTGACGCGCCTATTATGCAAGTGTTCATGGAAATGGAATGGAGTGAATTGTCTTAAAAGAACAGACCCCTCGGTGGGTGTTCCGAAGGGTCTGTAGGTAAAGTTTTCTTAAATCGCTTAGCGTTTCGAGAATTGGAATCTCTTCCTGGCCCCCGGTTGGCCCGTTTTCTTTCTTTCTATCTTACGGGGATCTCGTCGCAAATGGCCTTCCCTCTTGAGGGGTACCCGAAGTTCGGGGTCCATCTTTTCAAGAGCCCTCGAAAGACCATGCCTGATGGCTCCCGATTGTCCGGCGCATCCTCCCCCGGAGACATTGACTGAAACGTCTATGCTTTCGGTCTTTTCAACGGTTGCCAAGGGGGACAGAACGATCCTCCTGTTCTGCTCGGTCTTGCAGTATTCGGCAACGTCCCGGCCATTGATCAGGTATTTCCCGGTTCCTTCCTTGATTCTAACCCGGGCGCTGCTCGTCTTCCTGCGACCCGTTCCGATAAATTCGGTGCTCTTTGATTTTGCGCTCATTTAAAAAGTATTCAGGTTAAGGGGGTGGGCTGCTGCGCTTCGTGGGGATGTTCTTCCCCGGGGTATACCTTGAGCTTCTTCAACATGGCGCTGGCCAGCTTGTTCTTGGGAAGCATTCCTTTTACCGCATTGGTGATGAGGAATTCCGGGCGCTTCTCTCGAAAATCCGCCACGCTCCTGTATTTCTCACCACCCATGTAGCCGCTGTAAAACATGTATTTCTTCTGCTCTTCCTTGGCCCCGGTAAGCTTTACCTTGGCGGCGTTGGTTACGATGACGTAGTCACCCGTATCGACGTGAGGCGTATAGATAGGCTTGTGCCGACCGCGCAGGGCGTTGGCGATCTGAACCGCCAGCCTGCCAAGTATCTGGTCGGTTGCATCCACAATCTTCCAATCGTGGGTGGCGGTTTCCGGTTTTGCTAAGGTTGTCTTCATCTGGGAAAGTAGAGAAAAGGTCCAAAATGAACGAAAAGCAATCGTTCGTCAACCGAACAATTACGATGGGAGAGGCAAGCGAGCCTAGAACTGGCCCGTACCCAAGTCGGTTAGGGTTTGGTCGTAGAATTTGCGACCGTATCCCATGACCCTGTCCGTATTGTCGAACACGACGGGCATATAGCGTTGCTCGATGTCCTTCTCGGCAAGGGTTCCGACGGTCCCGCCCTTGCGGATCTTGTAAAACCAGACGCTCCCCCAATCGTATCCCTCGACGTAGTTTGCAATTCCCGACAACTCAAAGACTTGTCCCTTGGTCATGCCAACGGCCAACCCCATGAGGTTCTCTATGTTTTCCTTGATTTCGCCGTCGTCCTTGGAGAACGGATTGCCTCCTCCTCCACGGGTGCATCCGAGAAGGCTGAAGATCAGTGCCGCAAGGCAGAGAATACGGAGGGAAAACTGGGGATATCTTGCACTCATGACTACTTGTTTTTCATGGTTTCGGAAATTTCGCAATATCAATTTTCCCCTAATATTAAAGGACAAAATAAAAGGCGAATTTTGTCTCTGTGAAAATTTAGTCCCCGGAAGCGGCGAGTTTCTCCAGGGCCTTGTAGCTGCGGGCAATCATTTCCCTCGGATCGTCCAGAAGATTGGCCGAGGCCATGGCGTTGTCCAGCAATTGCTCGGCAATCAGGGAGGCCGTCTCGCCATCCTTCTCCCTTAGTCCGTTGAGCCCCTTGATGATGGCATGCCTCGGGTTGATCTGGAGCTTGACGGAAGGGGCGGGCATGGCGCCCTCCATGCCTTGCATCATCTGCATGACTCTTCTGCCGGAGGGTCCTCCCATGCCGTCGCCCCCGACGATGCAGACGGGGCTTTCGATCAGCCGATCGCCGGTTTCCACATCGGATACCTTTTCCCCGAGAGAATCCTTCAGCCAGGCGCAGAGTTCCTTGGTCTGCTTCTTGCCAAGGCTCCTGCCCTTGAGCTTTTGCTCGATTTCCTCGAGTTCGAAATCCTCCGAGTCGGCCGAGACGATCTTCTTGTCCGAGAATTCCCTGATCGCCTGCATTACGTACTCGTCTACCGGTTCGGTCAGGAGAAGTACCTCGAGTCCCCTGGCGGCAGGCGCTTCCAGATAGGGCCCGGCTTCAATGGATTCACGGCTCTTGCCAAAAAGAAAGAGGATCTCCTTCTGGTCCGAGGCCATGCGGTCGAGGTACGAGTCCAAGCCGGTCAACTTTCCTGGTTCGAGGGCGGTGGACTCGAAGCGGAGAAGCTTGGCCAGGTCCTCGCGATAGGTAAAGTCGGTGGCGGCGCCTTCCTTGATCATGAGACCGAACTCACTCCAGAACTCGAGGTAGGTTTTTTCCTCCTTCTTGGACTGTTCCCTCAGAAAGCGCAGAAACCGCTTCGTCAGGACTTGGTTGAGCTTACGCAGAAGTTCGCTGTCCTGCATCGTCTCGCGAGAGACGTTGAGGGGTAGGTCCGAGCTGTCGACCACCCCCCTGAGAAACCTCAGCCACTCCGGGAAAAGGCCCTTTGGCTCGGCATCGATCAGCACTTTCCTGCAGTGTAGGGCGACTTTGTTTTCGTTCCGGAACATCCCCATCTTTTCCATGTTGCGCTTCGGGACGAAGAGAAGGGCATTGATTTCGAGGGGAGCATCCGCGCTGAAGTGCATCTTCATCGAGGGGCCCTCGTAGTCGTTGGACTGAAACTTGTAGAACTCCTCGTATTCCTCCTCCTTTATCTCATTCTTGGAACGCATCCAGATTGCGTCGACGGTGTTGACCTTCTCCCCATTGACGGAAACCGGAAACTGGACGAAGGCGGAATATTTCCTGATGATCTCCTTGATCCTGTCCTCCTTCGCGAACTCAGAAAAATCCTCCTTCAGCTTGATCACGATCTTGGTTCCGCGTCCTTGCCCCTCCGCGGCCTCGATGGAGTAGGATCCGTCGCCGTTGCTTTTCCAGCACTGACCGTCCCCATCGGGGTTCCAGGTCCGCGTAAACGCCTGGACCTCGTCGGCGACCATGAACACGCTGTAGAACCCTACGCCGAATTTTCCTATGAGGGCCTCGTTCGCATCCCCTTCCGACTTGAGGGCCTCCATGAACTCCTTCGAACCGGAGTGGGCGATGGTGCCGAGGTTTTCAACCAGTTCGTCCTTGGTCATCCCAATACCGAAATCCTGGATGGTCAGTTGGTTCGATGCGTCGTCCGTGGAAACGTTGATTTCGAGATCGAGCTCTTCCTCGAAGACGTTTTTCTCGGTAAGCTGCAGGCGACGCAGCTTTTCCAAGGCATCGGATGCGTTGGAGATCAGTTCGCGGACGAAGATTTCCTTGTCCTTGTAGAGAGAGTTCACGACGATATCGAGTACCTGTTTGGTCTCCGCCTGAAACTCGTGGGTGCTTGCCTTTTTGCTCATGTTATCGAAAAAAGCCTCTTATTCTAGGAAGATACTGCTCGTCATCAAGCGCGAACTGTCCCGTCTTGATGGGAGGAATTACTCCTTTTCGCCGAACTTCTTCCTGAAGTATTCGTAGGCCTCGTTGATTTCCTTTGCCTTGATCTCGGCCACTTCCCTGATCTCCGGCCCCATGGCGCTCACCCTGTCCGGGTGATACTGGGCAATCAGCGTTCGGTGGGCCGCCTTCAACTGCGCCAGGTCGAAAGGCTGTTCGAGTCCAAGGACTTTTGCGAAGCCCTGTTCCTCGGGATCGCCGGGAGGATCGGCCCGTACGGAAGCCGAGGAGGCCTCTTCCTTGCCTTCGGGTCTTGACTGCGACTTTCCTTTCTCGTCCTCCTCATTTTCCTCCTCGGGTTCGGGCGCGGCTTTCTCCCTTGCGTCTCGTCTTTCGCCGGATGGTTGGACCGGAGGCTTTTCCTCTTCCACGGTCTTCCCATGCGGGCTTTTCCTCAACCAGAATCGGTCAAGCCTCCAGAGCATAAGCCAGGAGATGAGGAAAAAGAAAGCCCAAGTGATCTTGGAGACGATGTAGGTCACGGCATTCGGGTCGGAACCAAAGGTCGATCTCCAGAAGGACCAGGTTTGGTATTGGGCAAGGAGACCTTGGCTGAAATATTCCGCTACCACCAGCGAGAGTGCAAAGCCCATCAGTCCACCGTAGACGAGTCGTCCCCTAAAGCCGGCGATAGCTTCCCTATTCATGATCTCGAACCCCGCAGTTGCTGCCGTGCGTCCTTCATATTGGGAACTGTCCCGAACATACTTTGAAATAATAAAGGATGACTCCGCCGATGATTATGATTGTCCAGCGATGGGCCCTTTTCATGGGAGGATTTTCTCAAATTTTTGGTCGGCGAACAACAAGATTCTGAGTTCCTTTCCTTCCTTCCTCCACTTTGCTCAGCTCTGGTCCCAGCTGAAACCCCTGTCTTGGGGGAGGCCGACAAAAGGCTGCTCCGGGAAGCTTGCCGGGTTCGCCAAGGGTTGATTTCCATGCCGGTGGAAAAATGGTGGTAGGGGTCGGATTCGAACCGACGAACGCACGAAGCGGGCGGATTTACAGTCCGCATCCTTTAGCCACTTGGATACCCTACCAGCTAAGGAAAGGGAAGATAGTAAGGGAGATTCTCGGGCTTGCAAGACCATTGTCCCGCCAGAAAAAAATATTTCAAGGCTTGCTTGAATCCGACTCATTGGCAATGATTACGAGTATGTGCCCTTTTCCGGGAAAGTTCGTCGTCGGGCTGACTGGGGGTATTGCTTGCGGAAAGTCAGCCGCCCTTGAAATTTTCCTCAGGAACGGATGGGAAGCGATATCGACCGATCAGTTGGCCGCCGAGATTCTTGCCACCGATCAATCCGTGCGCGAGCAGTTGCTTGGCAGGTGGAAGAACGAAGTCTTCGACGAGCGGGGAATCGTTGACAAGAGGCGCATTGCTGAAATAGTCTTTTCCGAGGCACGTGAAAGATCTTGGCTGGAAGGCGTGTTGCATCCCCTCGTAAGGGAAGCTTGGCGGGAGAAGATCGAAAGTACCGACCAATCGCTTTTCGTGGTGGAGATCCCTCTTCTTTTTGAAAATGACCTGCAATCTCATTTCGTACGGACAATCTCACTCTTCGCTTCTCGCGAGCTGCAGCATCAGAGGCTGTTGGAGCGGGGATTGTCCGACCATCAGGCCAATGCCCGCATCGACTCCCAGATGGCGCCTGAGCGAAAGGCGGAGTTGGCCGACGTCGTCCTTCTTGGCTCAGGATCGCTTGAGTTCCTTGAGAGACAAGTACTTCTATTCCTAAACGCCTTTTCCGAAAAACAACCCCAACCATAACTTTTTATGCCCGCCAAAAGAACGACTAAGAAAAGCGAGAGCAAGGAAGACGCCCCGGAAGCCGAAACCAAAGACGCTCCCGTTGAAGACCAACAGCCCGAGGAACCCGAGGCGTCGGGTTCTTCCGGGAAAGCCCAGCTCTTCTTCAGCACCGACGGTTCCGAGCCCGAGGGAGAGAAGCCCAACCCCCACGCTGGGGAGGAGCCCTCCCCGGATTCCTCTGATTCCAATCAATCATCCGGTGACCGGAAGGATGATTCGGACCAATCCAAGAAGGATTCCTCGTCAAGCAAACAGGCTCCGAGGAACCAGCAAAAGAAGCAGGGAAACCATGGGCAGCAAGGGCAGGGCAACAGGTCATCCAAGAAACAGAATTGGCAGGAGAAGAAGAAGCAAAAGAATCGGCAGAGACAGAAATTCAAGAAGCCCCGCCGGCTTCCCTATGAGGAGACCGAGGTCAAGCCTCTCGAGATCGGGACCCTCCTTGAGGCCGAGGAACTGGCCAGCCTGGAAGCCGTCTCTTCTCTGGCGGAGGCCTTTGCCGATGCCAAGGCCGATCCCCTCTCACTGGACGATCTTCTTCCCCTCAGCCTTCAGGACCTAAAGAGCC
>Ga0310343_10000418_pt1 | contig 20139 bp, 16 predicted proteins | sample HC15DNA2025_MG_FD_203519 | JGI IMG/M metagenome (GOLD analysis project Ga0310343, IMG submission 203519) | Marine microbial communities from station ALOHA, North Pacific Subtropical Gyre - HC15-DNA-20-25_MG | ecosystem: Environmental > Aquatic > Marine > Oceanic | place: Pacific Ocean: North... | reverse complement strand
TGATCCGGGCCCAGAGGATGATGAACATGTTGCTGCAATCCTCGCAGCAGTTTCAGGTGAAGAAATAACTCACATTATCGCTACACACACGCATAGAGACCACTCTCCAGCGAGTAGAGCCCTTCAAACTGCCACCGGCGCACCTATCCTCGGCTTCGGAAGCCACCCCGTGGTTTCTGAACAGTCCGCCATTCTCGCAAAACCCACTACTTGGGATGCCCTCTACCCCACCGAAGAAGAGCTAGAGGAATTACGAAAAAGCATGCCTGCTTCCTCCAAAGAAAACACTGAACACGATCAAGAAGAGCCAGGAGATATGTCTTTCAGCCCAGATATAGAAATTGGGCATGGAGATGTCATAGCAGGTGGAACTTGGACCCTTGAGGCTTTACATACCCCTGGCCACATCTCGAATCATCTCTGTTTCGGTTACAAGGAAGAGCAAAGCTTATTCACTGGCGATCACGTCATGGGGTGGAGCACTTCAGTGATTCCTGAACCCGAGGGCTCTATGAACGCATACATGGAGAGTCTCACCATGCTTCTCGAAAGAAAAGATAAATTCTTTTACCCAACCCATGGCCCAAGAATCCCAAATCCCATTGATTTCACTTCAGCTTTAATCAACCACAGAATAAGCAGAGAAAACCAAATTCTTGACTGCCTCCATGTCGCAAGCAAAACAATTCCGGAGCTAGTAACAGAAATGTACGTTGAGACTCCACATATCCTCCACATGGCTGCGGGGCAATCTGTGTTTAGCCACCTTGTGCACTTGGTTGAAAAGAATCTAGTCAAAACAGATGGTCCACCATCTGCGGATGGCCTCTTCGAGCTTGCAAAATGAAACTAGGAGCTCAATACGGATACTGGACACGAGAGCCGAAACTGGACATCGTTTCAGTTGCTCTTGAAGCAGAGAATCTTGGATACGATTCGCTGTGGACAGGTGAAAGCTATAGCAGCGACGCTTTTACTCCCCTCTGCTGGGTAGGTGCACATACAAGCAAAATCAAATTAGCAACAGGCATTGCACAATTAGGTGCAAGAACACCGGCGACACTAGCAATGCAAGCTATGACACTAGATACATTATCAGGAGGAAGGTTCTGCCTAGGAATAGGAGTGTCTGGCCCTCAAGTTATTGAGGGTTGGCACGGACAGCCCTTCGGGAAGCCGATAGCTAGAACAAAAGAAACGATTAATATAATTAGAAAAATTCTCCTCAGAGATGAACCTGTCACTGCTGATGGACCCAATCTCCCTTTACCTTATCCAAAGGACGCCCCGAACTCCTGGGGATTAGGCAAGCCACTCAAGCTCATAAACAAACCCTTACGACCGGATATTCCGATCTACCTTGGAGCAGAAGGCCCCAAAAATATTGCATTAGCTTTTGAAGAATGCGAAGGATGGCTCCCTCTCTATTATTCCCCAAGCAGACCAGAGATATACCAATTACCTCATTCAAAAGTGAAGGAAAACTTCGAGATAGCTGTAAATGTCAATGTGAATATTTGCGACAACATCAGTGAAGGTCTTTTCATGCAGAAGGCTATTCTGGCTTTCTATATAGGTGGGATGGGCGCCCAGAAGCGCAATTTTCACACAGAGCTGATGGCTCGCATGGGGTACGAATCTGAGGCTAATAATATCCAGTCCCTTTTCCTATCAGGGAAAAGGGACGAAGCGATACACGCAGTTCCGGATGCATTTGCTGACGAAATTTCACTAGTAGGTCCTTTGGAAAGGATAAAAGAGCGTTTAGAGCTATGGGAAAAATCTCCAGTAACAACTCTTATCATTGGCGCCAACGATGTAGAAACTATGCGTGCAATGGCAGAGTTAGTTCTGTAGAAAGCGACTCACTAACTTACAACCCCCCTGTCAAAGGGTGCAGGTCCAATGGCAGTAAACTCTACTAAGCGTATGCCTTCCAATGGTCCTGGCACTTCTCACTCTCTTTTTATGGATGTTGGGAACTAGCGCTTACGCATTCCCCTGTCATGTACCCACTTAAGTCACTAGCCAGAAAAACTATGATGTTGGCAATTTCCCAAGGTTGGGCACCACGACCAAAAGGCTCTTGTGCTTCCAACTCCTCTAAGAGAAGAGGGTCACTTACTTTCTCCAAAAAAGGATGCGATGCAAAGCTTGGTGCGACAGCATTCACTCTTACTCCGGCATCAGCTGCTTCCATAGCAGAACATCTAGTGAGGGCCATAACACCTGCCTTTGCTGCTGCATAGTGACATTGACCTTTTTGAGCACGCCACCCAACGACACTAGCGTTATTTACGATTACTCCCCTTTTTAAGGGAATCATATGGCGTAGCGCTGCTCTCGTGCATCTCATCGTTCCGTTTAACGTTACGTCTAGTACTTTCTCCCATTCCTCATCTGACATATCTATGAGGTTCGATTGTCCGCCAAGACCTGCATTATTTATCATTACATCTACAGTCTTAAATTTACTGATAGCGAAATTAAGCAATTCTTGCACTTCATTTTCTTTAGTTACATCGCATGGAATACCGTACGCTTCAAATTGTTCACTTTGAAGTGAAGACACAGATTCGGCTAATCGATTTTCATGAGTGTCTGATAGCAGAACTCTTGCTCCTTCTTCAGCACATCTCTTCGCTGTAGCAAAACCGATACCTGAGCCTGCTGCAGCTGTGATCACAACAGCTTTACCTTTTAAGAGGTCACGGCCCTCAGGGTAGTTTGGTGTCTCGCTATTCTCCACTGTTATCCCCGGCTTCCATTTCCTTCATACGTCTTTCTAAATCGTCAATGAAGGGGTTCGGTTCTTGCTTTATTGTGTTTGGCAACATGGATGCAATCTCTTCAGGAGTCCATGCTTCACCTGGTGAGTACATGGTGCGAATCTCTCTCGGCTGGTTCCAGACTGAAATTCTGCGTCCCACAACACTGTATATTTGTGCATTTATATCTCTCCCCTGATCTGAAAGAAGATAAATCGCCATAGGAGCAACATCTTCTGGGTCCCCGGTCTCGAATGCAAATGGCACATTCTCACTCATTCTTGTCCTTGCGGTGGGAGCTAAACAGTTAGCATTTATTACAGGACCACCCCTCAGGCTTATGCTCGCAGCTGTCATAGCTGCTGATCTTGTTAAACTAACTATTCCTCCCTTAGCAGCGGAGTAATTTGGTTGTGCAGTTGAAGCAGTGAAAGCTCCCGAGGTAATCCCCAGAATGCTTCCTCCCGATTCTTGCTTGCGCATAATTGCCATTGCATGGCGATAAACAGTGAAGTGGCCTTTAAGGTGAACTGCAATCACAGCATCCCACTCGTCTTCGCTCATGTTGAAGAGCATCCTCTCCCTGAGAATTCCAGCAACACAAACTACGCCATCTACCGAGCCCCAGTTTTCCACTGCAGCGGAGACAATTTGTTCCCCGGTTTCCATTTTTGAAACATCACCAGCTACAGGTATAGCTTCAACTCCTAGTGCCCTAATCTCTTCTGAAGTAGCTTCTGCGATTTCACTTGTTGGTTCAGATCCATCAAGGGCTACACCATAATCAGCAACCACAATATTGGCACCCTCCTTCGCAACTGCAATTGCTATGGCTTTACCGATTCCAGAACCAGCACCTGTAATGACTATATTTTTTCCTTCTAAAAAACCTTTCACCACTTCTCCTTCTTTATATTCTCTCTAGCACAATTGCTATTCCTAATGAACCGCCTTGGCACATTGTTACGAAACCTAACTCTTTGTCTTGGCGCTCAAGTTCATGAAGTAAAGTGGTAATCAAACGAGATCCAGTGCAACCTACAGGATGACCTAGAGCTATTGCACCTCCATTTACATTAATTTTTTCCATGGGCACCTCATGCACTTGCGCCCAAGACAGCATGACAGACGCAAACGCTTCATTACATTCAAAGAGGTCAAAGTCAGAAATATTGTATTTTGATTGGTCTAACATTTTCTGGGTTGCATCAACCGGACCATCAAGTAAATAATATGGATCAGACCCAACCATCGTATGATAAGAAATCCTAGCTCTAGGCTTGATTCCTCGACTTTCAGCTATGTCTCTATTCATCCATAGAACCGCCGAAGCGCCATCAGAAATTTGTGAGGATGTACCCGCTGTATGTAAATCACCTTCAACAACTGGGGATAGTTTAGATAGGCTTTCAAGCGAGGTTTCACGTAGCCCTTGGTCCCTTATGACGTCGTGGTAATCTCCTGTATGATTTCCGTCTTTCCCTATGATCGGTGCTGCTTTGACTACTGTTACTTCTCGATCAAAGCGACCTTCAGACCAAGCTCTAGCGGCCTTTTCCTGAGATTCAGCACCAGCTTTATCAAGCTGTTCTCGAGTAATCCCTCGAAGTTCGGCAATGCGCTGGGCTGCGCCGAATTGACCATTAGGGGGATCATCCCAAGGCCACGTCTCGGCGTCCTTGTAGTATCCGCCCCCTCCTCTGGCCGCAGTCCCTAAAGGGACTTGAGACATTTGTTCAACTCCACAACCAATGGCGATTTGCGCTCCACCTGTTGCAATTAATCCTTGGGCAAAAGTATTTGCTTGAGCTCCCGATCCGCACTGGCAATCAATAGTCGTTGCTGCAGGCGAGTAATCTTCGCCCATTGATAGCCAGGCATTCCTAGTCACGTTAGATGCTTGTTGACCCGCCTGAGTGACGCAACCGCCAACAAGTTGATCAACCTCTTCCGGTTTAACGCCAGCTCTTTTCAAAACTTCTTGTTGGACAGTCGCAAGCAACTTAGGTGCTATAACCCCAGAGAGATGGCCACCTCGCTTCCCTATCGGTGTTCGCACTGCTTCTACGATGACTGGCTCACCCACGTTGACTCCTAAGATCTAAATTCACTTGTCTAACTCTATGAAAAAACCGTAAGAAGTGGAAATCAGACAGGAAGCTATATCTTGCTTTCCATGGCCAATAGGCCTATCGTACCTTTTTGTTATGTTGTACTTAACTATTTGCTGTTGCCTTTTTACGTTATCAGGGTCGTACCTTTATCTAAAACGAAATAACGTGCTCCACGATCTTCTCCGAAATAATAGCAATACACCTTTAGGAAAATCACCAACAGACACAACTCAACACAGAGCAAATCAATATAGCCAAACTCCTCTAGATCACAGAGTCGCCAGTCTTGACGATGCAAGATCCAAAAAATTGGACCTATCTTAAAAAGGTTGCCATCGCATCTATCTGCCCGTGTGCGATAATTGGATAACCGTCTACTTGAGGTGCAATGTCATCACCCGAAACATTTCTTGCTTTTGGCGCAATTATGCTAATCATCGCCTTAATAGGAGTAGCGATTGATTGGTTTGGGACACCACTTCGCCATCGGAAATTTATTCCAAAAGCTTACAAGTTCCCTGATGAGCGTTTGTTTCGAAGCGATGTCTTCAGTTCAGAGAGAAGAACAGGCATCCAAGCCAGTACAGAGCATCTTGAAGGTTCAAAATATAGAGACGTGATTGCAGTTGCAGAGCCAGAAAATGTTCAGACAGCATCAAGTGCCAATGGAGACTCTAATGAAGCCATAGTTGAGATTTCCGAAAGCTCTAAAGGAGAGGTTAAATTACCAGTCAAGTCCGGTGTTGGCGAAGAGACCATTGTCAGAGCTAGTGAGTTCATCATTGGTGCTGAAGCTGAATCAGCAAAAAGCAGTGAGGCACCCGAATTCGAAGCGGCAACAGCCGGAATACGATTACAGGGATGGTCACCAGGTGATGATATTTACAACCTCACGAAAAGTGGCTCTGAGCCTACACCCTCAACAGTACGTTCTAGGTTTTGGAAAAATGTCGGAGTGTCATCTGGGGCCATAATATTCGGGGCAAACAATGTTGAACGATTACGCGATGGGAAGCCACCTCAACGAAGGAATCCAAGAACATCAAAATATGAGACAATGAAAGTCCATCTTCTTAGTTATGAAGATGGGCACGGACGGACACCTATCCCGAATTGGCCCAATAGCTCTGTAGACCCGTTTGGAGACAGAAATTGAATTCTCCTACTCTCAGCGAGCTTTTCGAAGATTCAAATAGCGATACGATCACGCATCGAGGGAAAATAATCCGTGCTATCGTCCGAATCCCAGTAAGGGATGGTGCTTTAGTAATTGTTGAACGCCTAAGCGTCGCTTCACCACGGCCGCAAGCAGTAAAGCTTGCTTTGAATAGCGGCGTCATGGACATAAACGGTTATCGAGGTCCCGAGATTGCTTTGTGGAGCCATAACAGCCCTGAAACCAATGAAATTAGAATACGTGGGGCAGGAGCTTCTCTTCTCGAAGTATGGAATGCTTGGTCTATGGGAGGAGTTGATACTTCGTGGATTGGAAATGCTGGAATCGTTACGAAATCAACATCAGAAGGAGAAATCCTGCAATGCAGCGACGGGTTGGACATTCCCTCTTTTTCAGACCTTGTTGTTCAAATCTCTATTGCTCCGGAGTAAGGTCCGAATAAATTAACTTGAAAGATCCTTCGAATTCAAACGGGCTAACAACAGGTATGACAGACGTTGCGAACACGACAACCTCTTCTGGGTCATAGGTCTCTGGCAATTGAAAAACGATTCCTCGTTTTGGGTGGTCTTGGATTAATTGCCATTCGTTAGGAACATTGATTTGAAAACTCTTGATTCTGTCCAAAACTGCTATCCCTGTAGGGTGTGTAAGTCCGATTTCTGAAGGCTGAAAATTACCTTTTCTATCAGTAGCAGAGGTCCATGTGAACTGAGGAATTCTTGGGCCACGACTTGAAAACGCTTTCCAAAAAATACTGCCAGTATGGACGGAACGTTGATCCACATCTGGTTCAATGTTGAACCAAAAAATTGAATCCGATGTGTACCTATAGCGGTCCATAAGGTCTATAACGGGACCAACTGTTGCCGGTGAAAATTTAAGTGTTCTAAACTGAGTTCGCATTAACCATCATCATATTGAGCAATAGAAACGTTGCGACGCCGACTTTAAGGACAATTAAAATTGACTACTGGGCGAAAAACACCACCTCGCACTTGAAGCAACGCCGCACCTCCAGCAGAGCCTTGATGCGATAGCGCAGTTTGGAACGGACATGGACCTCCGGAGAATTCAGGGCTATAGCGATAGCCCTCTATATTTGCTTTTTCGAAGAAACTCTTAACGCTCACTTCGCCTTCAATTGAATTCAGAATTGCTACCAGCAGATCTGTGCTCCAGTAACCAACTGAGATAGCTTGGCTATATATCTGTGGTCCATCTATTTGTGAAAGCCCGGTCATAATCTCTGTAGTTGCCCCGCGATACTCTTCTTGTGGTGGCACTTGCGAAAATACATAACCGCCCTCTAACTCCGTAGCTATTTCATAATCCTGCAGAATACCGGGGAGATACGTAACATCGTCAACGACCATCCCGGAAAAATTATCTATAAGCTCTCTTTTGATAGCAACCGTTGCATCTAACCCTATTGATACAAGCAAAACATCTGCCTCAAGTGATTGGATTTCTTCCAAAATAGCGGCAGCCGAGATATCATCTTCAAGCTGTATTGACTTGACGAGATTATCTCCCCATAGGGTTTCATTCTGAAGAGTAACTGCGGTCCCAGCGGAGTCGCTTGTGGTAATAGAGACCACTTGAGGGGCACGCCCATAGAAGATTGAAAGAAGTCTTAGAGAACTCGCATCAAGATTCTCACTGTTGGCAGAACTTGTTGCAAGGTTCATGCAACCGTTAAAACCAAATCCCCATTTATTCGGCTCACAGAAGCCTTCAGTAAATCCCCATCCAAAAAAGGGCATATTATTTTCGGCCAGAATATCCGTGACTGCTGGGCTGGTTGCTGTCGATAATAGAATAATGGCAAAAATATCTTGATCAACAATATCTTCAACAGCTGATTTTAGGGTTTCTTCACTGCCTGAATCGTCAATAACTTTGACAATTTCTAATTTCCTTGAATTTACACCACCATTTTCATTCAGCCTAAATATTCTCGCTTCGACTCCAATTTCTAGATCTTGGAAAACATTGCCACTCTTTATTACTGCAATTTTGATGGTTTCGTCATTAATACCCCGATAATTTCGCTCAATCTCTTTTGCATTAAATGCGTTGTCTGCTTGACCGTTAGAGTCTGATTCCACTGACTCATTAACCAATTCCTCCATGGCAGCCTTTACTACTGGCGTGGGGGTTATAACTGTAGGTGCCTCTATCAGGTTTGGGACTTCGGATTTTCCGCATGCAACAGTCAGAATGGCGATAACTGGTATCGCTATGACTAATGATCTTAATTTCACAATATTAGTTACACAGCTCATCTAACTATTACGATAGGGCATTAGGAGTTCAACGAGATATAGGCAAAAAGATATCGTTGGAGAGTTTTATTGAATTTGGATAACTGGTTAGCTGATAACACAACTACGGACAAGCCTCTGATCCCCGCCTCTACTGTCATTCCCATTCGAGACTCGGCCCAAGGGGTAGAAGTTTTGATGATCAAAAGGAACACCAAACTTTCATTTGCCGAGGGTATGTGGGTCTTCCCCGGTGGGAAAGTAGAAGAAGAAGATCGAAGTAACGCCTTGACTGAGCATGACAGCGCTAAAACAGCAGCTTGTAGAGAGTGCCTCGAGGAATCTGGACTCACCATAGCAGAAAAAGATTTAACGTATTACAGCCATTGGCTACCACCTGTTGAAGCCCCAAAACGATTTTCAACATGGTTCTTCATCGCAAGAGCGCCACAAGGAACTATTACCGTAGATGATGGAGAAATCACTGATTATGCATGGTGGACAATAGAGCAAGCTTTAGAGAAAGCACATTCAAATTTTATTGAGATTCTTCCGCCAACTTGGATTACTTTATTTGACCTTTCTCAATTCAAATCAGTTGACGACGCTATTGAATCTGTTTCATCTAGAGGCCCAAGAGCGTACGCTACACAGATGATCAAAACTAACGAGGGTCTCGCAGCTGTTTGGGAAGGTGATCGAGACTACAATTCACGCTCAGACGAAAGTCTTGGTTTGCATAGACTCGTAATGACTGAATCCGTTTGGAAATTTCAACTCAGCTTTAATCAGACTTAGCAAAAGGTGCCAGATTCAATTTCCTCACTTATTGTTGACATGGAGAATAAATAATAAACTTTTGATGAAAGGTATTGCAGTGCAAGGATTAACTCATGAAGAGGTAATTGAGCGCACAAATGATGGAAGGGTCAACAAAGATCCTGAGACAACCTCACGTTCAACATGGCAAATTGTTTACGCTAACGTTTTTAACCCCGTGAATGCGATAATGCTGGCACTTTTCGTGCTGATCCTTATCGCTGGATTTCCTGCCGATGGTCTTTTCGTAGGAGTGGTAATTAGCAATAGCGTGATTGGCGTTTCGCAGGAGATTTATGCAAGGAGGGAATTGGAGAAACTTCAACTGCTGAATTCCCCGAGCGTTCGAGTTATCAGAAATAGTGTGGAAGAGGAAGTCGCCGCTGATGAAGTTGTCCAAGATGATCTCGTTGTTACTGGAGCTGGAGACCAAATAGTAGTTGATGGAGATGTTCTTGAGACGCAAGGCTTAGAGATTGACGAGTCGCTCCTGACGGGAGAATCAGACCCTATTGCAAAGAAGGTTGGCGATGAGGTACTTTCAGGAAGTTTTGTGAACGCAGGTACTGGAATTTTCAAAGTCACTCGTGTAGGTGCAGACTCTTATGCAAACGCATTGGCTTTAGAAGCCAAAAAATTCTCCTTGGTTGATAGTGAATTAAGAAGAGGAATTAACTCTATTCTCCGTGTGCTGATGTTCCTTATTCCCCCTGCAGGTGCTTTATTGCTATTTTCCTTGCTTGACGTTGAAGATCAATGGCAGAATGCGCTGCAAGGCTCAGTCGCTGCTGCGGTAGCTATGGTGCCCGATGGATTAGTGCTACTCACAAGTCTTTCATTCGTTGCAGGTGTTGTCGCAATCGCTAGAAAGAGAGCTTTAGCGAAAGAACTTGCAACTGTTGAACTTTTAGCGCGCGTTGATACTCTTTGCCTCGATAAGACAGGAACTATCACTACCGGCGAAATTAGTTTTGGGGATATCATCCCGCTTGGCGATTTTGATCATAGATCCGCTCTTGAGATACTTGGATCTGTAGCCCACAGTGATCCGGACCCAAATCCGACAATGTCGGCAGTGGCCGATGCAACAGAGAAGGTACTCAACTGGGAGATAACTTCAATTGAGCCATTTAATTCCGCTAGAAAGTGGTCAGCGGTGGAATTTTCTGGACACGGAACATTCTTCTTCGGGGCTCCTGACATTCTGCTAGAAAGCGCTACTCATGACGCTCAACAAAAAGCTCAATCTGAAGCTGAACGCGGACGAAGAGTTCTCGCTCTGTGCAAAATTGACACCCCACTAAATGAGGGATTCCAAGGAGCTGTTGATCCGGTCTGCTTGATACTCCTTGATGATACAGTCCGAGAGGATGCTCCAGAGATTCTTAGATTTTTCGCTGACCAAGGCGTTGAGCTCAAAGTGATTTCAGGCGATAACACCGCAACGGTGGCAACTGTTGCGGCTACAGCGGGCGTTCCAAACTGTGACAACAGCGTCGATGCTAGGACATTGGATGATGACAAAAAACTGTCTGAAGCTATCAAGGAGTCAACAGTATTTGGAAGAGTCACTCCCCATCAGAAACGTTCAATGGTCGCTTCACTTCAAGAGGAAGGTCATGTTGTCGCTATGACAGGTGATGGTGTAAACGATGTCCTTGCACTGAAAGATGCCGATATGGGAATCGCTATGGGAAGTGGGAGCTCTGCCTCTCGTGGAGTAGCACAACTGGTTTTGTTAGACAATAGTTTCTCTACCTTGCCAGAAGTACTTGCTCAAGGACGAAAAGTTATTAATAACATCGAAAGGGTTGCGAATCTCTTCGTCACGAAAGCTGCGTATGCTCTTTTATTAACTGCTCTTATAGGGATACAAGGAATTGAATTCCCTTTCTTACCTAGGCAACTCACTTTGATAGGGACATTCAGCATCGGTTTACCAGGTCTTGTACTCGCTTTAGCTCCCAATACTGACTTGGTCCGTTCTGGCTTCCTTCAACGAGTCTTACGATTTTCTGTTCCAGCAGGTGCGATAGCGGCGGTGACAACTTGGATCGTCTACTTAAAATCGAGAGATTGGGCTGGTCAGAATTTAAGTAACAGTGAATTAGCCGAGGCACGATCCGCGGCGACCATTGCGCTACTTGTAATTGGGTTAGTTGTTTTAGTTGTAGTATCTAGGCCTCTTAGACTTTGGAAGGTGGGCCTTGCGATTTCCATGGCGGGCCTCCATGCTTGCATAATTGCTGTGCCTTTCACAAGAGACTATTTTGAATTGGAATGGCTGGATGGCAAAACTTGGTTAATGGTTTTAGGTTCTACGTTGATCGCATCTGTTCTGATAATCATGATCCAAAGGGTTATTCCTGGGATTCTACCGAAACAACAACACACACATACAACTACTTCTAAGGACGACCAATGACCCAAGCAGATTTAGATATGAAACGACTTGGTAATTTCGGAAAGAAAATTGGTGGAATATTGAATGGGGCTGCCGCGGCTCTCATGATAAGTGTTGGCCACAAAGTTGCGCTTTTCGACACCATGTCTGATTCCGGCCCTGCGTCGGTAGAGAAAATATCAGAGCTAGCTGGGCTGGATAAAAGATATGTTAGAGAGTGGCTTGCTGCAATGACCACTGCGGAGATAGTTGAATATGACTCCAACCGAGACCTGTACACACTGCCTGCTGAGCACGCTGCTATGTTGACTCGTTCTGCGGGTCCCAGAAATCAATCCTTGTACATGCAATACATTCCATTGTTGGCCAAGGTTGAGGATCAGATTGTCCATCATTTCAGACATGGAGGAGGTGTTCCCTATTCTGAATACACAACATTTCATGCCATCATGGCTGAAGCTAGTGCAGCACGATTTGATGCATTGTTGATAAGTACAGTTCTTCCACTCGTCCCCGGTCTTATTGATGAGCTTTCAGACGGCATCGAAGTTGCTGATGTCGGATGCGGGTCGGGGCACGCTATCAACGTGATGGGCGCTGCTTTTCCGAATAGCAAATTTACTGGAATTGATTTTTCTGAAGAGGCTATCAATGTTGCGCGAACGGAGTCGCAGGCAATGGAGCTTGGCAATGTCTCCTTTCGCGTGCAGGATGCAGCCTCATTAACCGGCTCAGATGAATTTGATTTTATTACAACATTTGATGCGGTCCACGATCAAGCTAAACCCAGAGATATGGTCAGAGGAATCTTCAACAGCTTAAAGCCAAATGGATACTGGCTGTGCGCTGATTTATGTGCATCAAGCCACCTTGGGGAAAATTTAGATCACCCGATAGGAACATTTGGGTACACGGTTTCTTGCATGCACTGCATGTCTGTTTCCCTAGCATACGATGGCGAGGGCTTAGGAGCTATGTGGGGTGCTCAACAGGCACGTGAGATTTTTACTGATGCAGGGTTCGAGGTTGATGAGGTCGCAAGAGTTGATGGTGATGCAGGAAATAATTACTACGTTTGTAGAAAACCCGCTTTGAAATAATGCATTCGTAATTAGCTAGGCCAATTAATCGCTTGTACTTCGCTATAAGCCTCTAGGCCCCAACGACCGCGATCTCTTCCTACACCTGACATTTTAAATCCTCCAAAGGGAGCATACATGTGAGGGGCTATGGTATTCAGTGCTACATTTCCACTCTCAAGTTTTTGCGCTATGTCATAAGCTCGTGTTGTATTGCCTGCGTATACATAGCTAAATAGTCCATAATGACTGTCATTTGCTAGTTCGACAGCATGTTCATCTCCATCATGTGACATGACGACTACAACCGGACCGAACGCTTCTTCTTTTACGACATGCATATCAGGATTACACCCTGCTAGGAGCGTGGGGGCAATAAAATAACCGTCTCTATCTGGGCGCTCCCCGCCGACGATCACTTCTGCACCATCATCAATTCCAGATTGAATGAACGACTCAACTCGATCACGATGCGTTTCCGTTATCACAGGGCCTACTAACGTTCCTTCCTCTCTTGCATCACCTACTGTCATGAATTCTGATGTTGCTTTGAGAGTAGCCACTGTTTCTTCATAAATGCTCTTATGACAGATTACGCGTGTGGGTGCTGTGCAGATTTGGCCACTGTGGAATCCCCAGACGCTAGCGATTCCTCCAACTGCTGCTTGTATATCGCAATCTTCAGTCATGATTAAAGCTCCTTTGCCTCCAAGTTCCATGAGCAGTCTCTTCATAGTTTTTCCACCGCTCTCCATGATCTTTGCTCCGACCATTGAGCTTCCCGTGAAAGAAATCATATTGACATCAGAACTGTCAACGAGAGCGGCACCAATGTCTGGGGAGGAACCGACAATCACATTGACTACCCCTGGAGGGAAGATAGAATTTAGGACCTCTCCTAACTTTATGACCGCTAGAGGATCTTGAGGTGCTGGTTTGATGATAACCGTATTCCCCATTGCCAGAGCTGGAGCTATCTTTCCTGCAACGTTCACCAGGGGAAAATTGTAGGGGGTGATACATGCTACGACTCCAGCTGGTTGCCGAATCACGTTACCTGTGATTAAAGACTCAGGAGCCAGAGCGCTGGCCGCTGAATATACCGGAGTCAGAGGTTGATTCATTTCAAAAGATTTTGAGTAATAACGGAATCTATCTATGAAAGCACCCGCAACTTGCATGGTTTTAGCTATTCGCATTGTTGCGCCCGTTTCGGCTTGCACCAGATCTACCCATTCAGCGCTTGCGACTTCAAGTGCATCCGCTGCTTTTGCAATGTAAGAGCAGCGTTCATCCATTGAGAGCGCTTTCCATTTAGGTAGTGCTTCCTTCGCTGCTGCAGCCGCTTGGAGAGTTTGTTGTACTGTTGCCTCAGGAGCTTTCCCTACAATTCCTGTTGTGTTTGGATCAATAATGTCATAGTGAGTACTGGTTGAAATCTCTTCACCCCCTACGATCAGTTTCCATTCATAATCTTGATCTATGTTCGCCATAACATCTCCTCATCATTATCCCTGTTTCATATTATGTTCATTGTGAAAGAAGGGTTATATCCACTAACGTATCTCTGAGAAGGGAAGGTAGCAATGTTTGATGTGATCCTTAGAGGTGGAGAAGTCATTGACGGGACTGGAAAGAAGCGATTCAAAAGCGATGTTGGCATTGTTGACGACAGAATAACTGCGATTGAGGATTTATCATCATCGGAATCAAAGTCTGTTATTGACACATCTGGGAAAGTTGTTTGCCCTGGTTTTGTTGACGTACATACTCATCTCGACGCTCAAGTATTTTGGGATGGAACGTTATCTCCTTCTCCGCTTCATGGAGTAACCACAGTCGTCGGTGGAAATTGTGGTTTCACCATTGCCCCTCTTAGCGATGACCCTGAAGTTGGAGATTATTTGATGAAAATGCTTTCACGTGTGGAAGGCATTCCCCTTGAATGCCTTCAGGAGGGTGTTCCTTGGAACTGGAAATCAACTTCAGAATACTTTGACTCTATGAAGGGAGACTTATCAATTAATGCTGGTTTTAAAGTAGGTCATAGCGCTCTTAGAAGAGTCGTAATGGGAACTGCAGCTACCGAGCGTGAAGCAACTGCCGACGAGTTATTAGCAATGCAGGAATTACTTCGTTTAGGGCTAGAGGCAGGTGGCTTGGGATTTTCATCATCGTGGTCAAGAACACATAATGATCCATTTGGCAATATGGTACCCAGCCGGTATGCAAATAGAAGTGAACTCATCGCTCTCTGCGAAGTGCTTTCTGATTTTGATGGGACATCAATAGAATTCATTCCTGCATTAGGACCATTCGAGCAGTGGGCCATGGATTTAATGGCCGACATGTCCGTTGCCGCTAATAGTCCACTCAACTGGAATGTCTTGAATATAAATGCGAGAACCCTTCATGAAGGTAAGAAAAAATTGGAAGCTGGCGACATTGCCGCTTCAAAAGGTGGAAAAGTCATTGCGCTTACGGTACCGATGACACTTGGCTTACATCTAAATTTCTTGGGCGGATTTGTACTTGATGCTCTTCCTGAGTGGGAAAACTTCATTCTAAAAAGTCGGGAAGAAAAGATGCAAATACTTAGCGATGAAGACGCACGTAGAGAACTTGATGATTTTGCTCAACAGGATAGCCCTCTTCGTAATGTCGCGCACTGGGGCGCTAAAACCATTTTTCACACGAAGGCGCCTGAGAATGAGGGATATATCGGCAAAACGGTTTACGAAATCTCCGAGGAAGTTGGAAAGAGTCCATGGGATACCCTTGTTGATATAGCTATTGCTGACGAGTTAGAAACCTCTTTCGGTAACCCGGTAGATGATGAACCAGACGCTGATTGGGAAGCAAGAGTAGAGGTTTGGCGGGACTCTAGAGCAATTATCGGCGCGTCGGATGCTGGGGCCCATTTAGATTTATTCTTGTCTTCAAATTACACAACGTACATGCTTGGCGAGGCAGTCAGGAAAAGGGCTTTACTTGAGATGGAAGAAGCAGTTCATATGCTCACTGAGGTTCCTGCTAACCTTTACGGCCTTGTAGATAGAGGCGCAATAAAGGAAGGGTACTATGCAGACGTAATTGTCATTGATGAGAACACAATAGGTTCACAACCTACTTCTATCGTTAATGACCTTCCTTTAGAAGCCCCTAGACTATTTGCTGGAGCAGATGGAGTTGAGCATGTCTTCTGCAATGGTAAAGAGATAGTAAGCAGCGGTGAATTTACAAGTAATCGTCCGGGCTCTGTTCTCAGATCAGGTACGCATACATCAAACCCTTCAATGGTTTGATTTCTTGATTTCCACTTTCACATTACCCCTTATCTCCGAGTAGCCTCTGACTAATACATATGAGGAGTTAACATGGCAGAACCAGTTATTGTAGCAACATCACGAACACCCATAGGCCGAGCTTCTAAAGGAAGCCTCGTTGAAGCAAGACCAGACGATATGTCAGCATTTATCGTCAAAGATGTTCTCAGTAAAGTAGACGGACTTGACCCAGCTGAAGTTGAAGACATTATCTGGGGCATTGGACAGCCTGGTGGCGAAGGAGGCTTTAATATCGGCCGAATTATCGCTGTCATGAATGAAATGGAAGTCCCTGGAGTCACAGTGAACCGATACTGTTCATCATCATTGCAAACAATACGGATGGCCGCCCACGCCATAAAAGCAGGAGAAGGAGACTGTTTCGTTGCTGGAGGTGTTGAAACTGTGAGCAGATACATGAATGGCGCCGCAGACACCGGGCCACACAATGAATTATTTACTGATGCCGAACAAAGAAGCGCCGAAAGAACATCAGGTGAAAGCGGCAACTGGGAAGCTCCTAACGGATTGCCCGATGTCTATATAGCTATGGGCCAAACAGCTGAAAATGTCGCAGAACATTTAGGTATATCAAGAGAAAGGCAAGATGAGTTTGGTGTACGCTCGCAGAATCTAGCTGAAGCAGCTATGAAACGGGGCTTTTTTGAACAGGAAATCACTCCATATACGCTTCCAGATGGATCTGTTGTATCAAAGGATGATGGTATCAGGGAAGGAACAACTCTTGAGGGCGTTTCACAGCTGAGCCCTGTATTCCGTCCGGGTGGAACAATTACTGCTGGCAATGCTTGTCCCCTTAACGACGGCGCTGCAGCAGTTGTAGTAATGAGCGACACTCGGGCCAAGGAACTTGGCCTACAACCTTTGGCGCGAATAGTTGCAAGTGGAGTTTCAGCTTTAAATCCTGAAATAATGGGCCTTGGCCCTATCGATGCGTGTCGACAAGTACTAGACCGAGCAGGAATGCAAATGAGCGACATTGACCTTGTTGAGATTAATGAAGCATTTGCAGTGCAAGTACTCGGATCTGCTGATGCCTTAGGCATAGACATTGACGAACAGTTGAATATAAATGGTGGAGCAATTGCTTTAGGGCATCCTTTCGGTATGACCGGATCTAGAATCATGACCACATTGATTAACAGTTTGCACGACACTGACAAGCAATTTGGTTTAGAAACAATGTGCGTTGGCGGTGGGCAAGGCATGGCAATGTTAATCGAAAGACTATGAGCTTTAGCTAAACCATGTAATTGAACCTCTTAATAAACAAGGAGTCAAAGTGGGACGATTAGATAACAAAGTAGCTGTCATAACGGGAGCAGGTAGCGGAGTGGGGAGAGAACACGCCTTGTTACTTGCTTCAGAAGGGGCGCAAGTCGTCGTGAATGATATTGGCGAGGTCGCTGATGATACAGTCGCCAGAATAAACTCAAATGGCGGGGAAGCTGTTTCTCATATCGGAAGCGTTTCAGACTGGAACACTGGAGAGGATTTAGTCGCAACTGCGCTTGAAGCCTTTGGCGACCTCCATATTTTAATCAATAACGCTGGAATACTGCGAGATGCCATGAGCTTCTCAATGAACGAACAGGAATTTGATGAAGTGATTGCCGTTCATTTAAAAGGGCACTTTGTTTGCGCTCGGTCAGCTGCTATCTACTGGAGGAATCAATCTAAGGCAGGAAAAGACTCAGCTCGAAGAATGATCCACACTACAAGTGAATCAGGGCTATTTGGTGGGCCAGCTCAATCAAATTACGCATCTGCTAAGGGAGGAATACTTACTCTTTCTCTCACGCTTGGAAGAGAGTTATCAAAATATGGTGTCACGACTAATGTTGTTGCTCCGCGAGCGCGAACAGGACTGACCGACTACATACAGTCAATGGCTGCACCAGAGAGTACAGATCAATTTGATGTGTACGACCCTGCTAATGTTTCTCCTTTTGTCGTTTGGCTATGCACAGATGAGGCGAAAGACGTAAATGGGCAAGCATTCATTGTCGGCGGTAGTGGTGTCTGGTGGATGCGGAGCTGGTCACATATTAATCACATTAAACTAGACGCCCAAAAACTCTCCATTAGCCAGATTGATGAGCTTAAGGATGAATTATTCAATGGAGAAGAAACAGGGATTCCCGCTTTTGCAGCACCCAAATTCGGCTAGCACCAATACTAGTTCACTCGGGACTTTCTAATTCCTCTTCAACCTCTTCAAGGTTAGTAGTTGCTCTCAATTCTACGAGATTCTCATCTTCACAATTTAATTCCCCTGGCCGAGGAGGAAATTCTCTTTCCCAGAGGCCATCATCTAAAGTCATAATTACGAAACATGAGGATGGAATGACATCTGCGGGGTTAGAAATCCCGTGAAGACCACGTGCATCCCAGAAAGTAATAGTTTGTGCAGCTGCAAGGACACCCTCTTGGCTGAGATTTTCAGGTTTGTATGATGCAGAATTCGTTCCAACTGATCGAGAAACAGCTTCTTCAAATAGCAGGGCGGCGCTCCAAGCCGCTATACCGGCGGCTGTGGGTTTGGAGTCAGATCCATGAGCCACACTCATAAAGAATAGGTATCTTAATAATTCATCGTTTAATTCGGCTTCCTCTATTGGGAGGTGTGGTAACCAAACTGAGACTCCTTGACCTGATCCACCTGCAGATGCTACCCAGTCTGGGTTATAACACTTTTGCCCACAACTGATGAACCCGAAAGACTTTTCAGGGCTCACATCTTGCAAAGTATTCAAAAATCGTATTAGCTCTCTTCCGCTTGTGACCCAGACGAGGGAATCGCTTTCTGTTTGGAGCAAAGCTTCGGCTTCAAACAGAAAGTCGCTTTCGATTTCATATACGGGGCTATGAGAAAATTTAAGTCCCTGAGCAGTGGCTGATTCCAACAACCTCTCACCGGCAAGAACAATCGAAGGTAGTTCCGGAAGAAGGGTAGCTACACTTTCAATCGCCGAAGGGTTTCTTTGTGCAAAATACGATGCCCATCCTGCATTACTAGTAACTCCTGCAATTGGGTTGGACTGATAAGTTTGTCCTGAGTAAAGCCTTCGCAGTGAAAATGTCGCAGCTGGAAAATCAGGGAGTAAGCATTCTGGAGACTGAAGTAAATTTAACCCATCGGAGTCATTTACTGCGAATGAGCCGACTAGAGCAAAGTAGTTCCCTTCGCAAACAGCATTGACTGCCTCAACGTGGCGAAAGGTGGCAGAATCTATCCTTTCAACTATTATTTCTCTTCCCGCTAATTTAGTTGAACGGTTTACTGATTCAGCCCAGGCTTCTACTGACTGCCAAACGCTTAGGGCCTCTGAGTCGTTGAGATATTCATTCGGCCCATCTGCAATGACTGCTATGCGAATTGTTGTATCAGTTAATCCGGGTTCTATTTCTTGCGTAAGTTGATTCATGTCATTACTCATCACTGATGGTGGCTGTGATTCAAGAGGGGTTGGCTCAGGTGGGAGTTCTGCAAGAGGTATCACTGGATCCGAGCATGATGCTAGCAGTATGAGAGGCAGTAATAAGAGCAGCGATCGTGGTAGGGCCCATTGAAGATTCACACTCTAAGACTAATACCCTAATTGACAAGAACGATGTCGCTTCTAAATGTAGGTGAAGAGTTACAAACGTTTTCAACCCTTAGTGGCATGATTATCCATTTGTTTCACTAGTGTTAGAGGGTGTCATTCCTCGAAGATAATACGAAATTGGTCGCATTTCGTGCCTTCGCTCATCTCGAGTTTCGCAAATTTTACGTAGGGTCTATTGCGGCACAGATTGGATTTTGGTTTTCGCACATTTCGTATCAGGCACTTATGTCTGATCTTACAAAGGACGAGTTGTGGGTTTCAATGCTTTTCGTGGTGACTTTTCTTCCTGTCCTCTTTTTTGGACCATTGGGCGGGCTTCTTGCTGATCGCCTTGATCGCAAGAAGCTACTTTTGGGTTCTTATGCAGCGCTAATTGCTGTTTCAGGTATTCAGGTTTTCTTAGTTGCAGTCGACGCAATTTCGCCTCCTATCTTACTTTTGACTTCATTTCTCATCGGCCTCGTTATGTCCGTTTTGAGTCCTGTCGTTCAGGCAGTAACTGCAAATACTGTTCCACCGGAAGACTTAGCAAGCGCAATTTCATTACAAGCTA
>Ga0310343_10000416_pt1 | contig 20172 bp, 16 predicted proteins | sample HC15DNA2025_MG_FD_203519 | JGI IMG/M metagenome (GOLD analysis project Ga0310343, IMG submission 203519) | Marine microbial communities from station ALOHA, North Pacific Subtropical Gyre - HC15-DNA-20-25_MG | ecosystem: Environmental > Aquatic > Marine > Oceanic | place: Pacific Ocean: North... | reverse complement strand
CTTCTTACGAAGATGGGTTTACTTCATTTTCTAATCCAGCTATGATTTCAATGAAAAAACAATTGACTATTAGTAGCTCATTATTTTTACTTCCTAATAAAATAAATATGCAAGCATTTAGCATTGGAAGAAATTTACCTCCTAACGCTGGAGCTAGTCTTTCTTTTACTCATTTTGGTACGTCCAATATTCTATCTATAAATCAAAATGAAGAGTTTCTGGAGCAAATTAGCTTTCATGATTCGTATGCAATGATGTCATTTGGGATAAATTTTAGCCAATATTTTTCTATTGGCATGAACGCTAAAATGCTATTTCAAAGATATAATTTATCAAATAATGATAAAATATCATCTGACGGAATATCATTAGATTTAGGAATTTTAAGCTCTGTATCTGAAAATCTGAATATAGGTATAAAGGTTGATAATTTTTCTGGTCATTATAAATGGGGTGAAAATAAAAATATAATTCCTATGCGTATAATCTCAGGTATATCATATTATCCATCAGAATTAATTCTTATAACTTTCCAACATGAGATGATTGATCTTGATAAAGATTTTCTCTCAAGTAGATTAAGTGGAGGTGGAGAATATAAGTTCAATTATAAAAATCCTGTTTTTATAAGATTAGGTATCAAACAAGCTAACTGGGCAATAATTAATAATGAGAAAAAAGGATTATTAATTCAGCCTTCAGCAGGATTAGGATTAGAATTTGAATCTTTTAATAAATCAATTTTCAAATTAGATTATGCTTTAGAATTTAATAAAGTTGGGGTGACTAATTTGATTAGTCTAGCAATTAAACTATAGTGAAGAAATATCTTAATATAATAATTTTATCAAGCTTGTTTTCAATAGGATTTGAAGCTATCAATATATTTAACTCTCCTAGTGATTTAGCATTGTCTGGTGCTGGTGTTGCAAGTAGAGAATTAATTGACAATAGTCCAGCAATTCTAAAAGTACCTAGCTCTACTCTTTCTTTCTCAACAAATAGATGGGTACAAAATTTCACTGGAAATTCATTTACATTTTCTTCTGGCAGATATAGATTTAGGTTTAATAGTATTGGAGTAGATGATATTAATGTATATGATGATATCCCTTCAGAGTCTCCCTTAGATGTAATTAGTTCTCATTATTTAGCATTTGGTCTATCAAAGAGTTATACACTAAATAATTATATTTTGGGCGTAGGATCAAATATTCAATACACTCAGCTATTTACTGAAAATAAATTTGCTATTTCATTTGACTTGGGACTTAAAAAAAATATTTCCGATAAACTTAGAGCTGGTATCTTAATTGAAAATTTATCATCTGATAATATAGATTTACCTTTAAATAGTACTGTAGGCCTTTCTATCTATAGTAAAAAAATTCAAACTGAGATATTATTTGACTATAATTATTCAACTATCCATAATAATGGTTTACATTTAGGAGTTATTAATAAAAATAAATATCTTACATTGAATTTTGGCTACTCACTTTACGAATCAAGAACAACTATGTCATCAGGAATTAAATTTACAATTAAAGAAAAATATAAGTTTATTTATTCAATTTTATCCTTAGAAAATTCAAATTTAGGACTTTCACATTATTTTGGACTAGAAATATCAATTTAATCCATTGAGGAATTTCATTTAATTTCTTAATATATAAGGATAATTATTCCCATTATATAAAGGATGTAGATATGCTAGTTACAATTATAACCTTAGTTTCATCAATTTTATTTTCTCAATCACTATTTTTTTCAGAGTATGCTGAGGGTACTTCTAATAATAAATATTTAGAGATATATAATCCGACTTCAGAATCGATTGATCTGTCTGGGTATGCATTTCCTAGTACTGCAAATGCACCTTCTACTCCAGGTATGCATGAATATTGGAATGAATTTGATAGCGGTTCTACAATAGCTCCCGGTGATGTATTTGTAATATGCCATGGCTCATCAGACGCATTGATTTTAGCTGAATGCGATCAATATCACACATATCTTAGTAATGGGAATGATGGTTATTGTTTAGTCTCAGGGCCTGAGAGCTCATATGATATTATTGACTGTGTAGGAGATTTTAATGCAGATCCTGGAAATGGGTGGGATGTTGCTGGTGTTTCTGAAGCTACTAAAGACCATACTCTAGTAAGAAAAGAAAGTGTAACTAGTGGAAATCTAGGTGATTGGACTACATCTGCTGGAACTGATGTAAATAATTCTGAGTGGGAAGTTTATGATGTTAATACTTGGGATTACTTAGGTTCTCATAATTCAGGTGGTTCAGGAGATACTGGTGGTGGAGATAGTGGGATCCCAGTAGCCGATGCTGGACAAAATCAAATTGTTGATTTTTCTGCATCTGTAACTTTAGATGGGTCAGCCAGTTATGATAGCGATGGTATTATCCTTGGATATAGTTGGAATCAAGTTTCAGGTCCAAATGTTAATGTGGATAACTATGAACAGGCTGTTATTTCATTTAATGCACCTTCTGACTACTGTGTGCTCGAATTTTCTTTGCAAGTGTTTGATGATGAGTTTAACTATTCAACTATAGATTATATTACAGTTACCGTGGGAACTGTAAGTATATATGACTTTCAATACACAGAAGAACAAGGTCAATATTGTTATGAAAGCGATATGGATGGTCAAGAAGTGACAGTTTCAGGGGTTGTAACCCATGTAAAGTCAGGCTCTTATCCAAATTTCTTTCTTCAAGACCCAGAATGTGATGATCTATGGTGTGGCGTTTATGTTTATGATACTTCAGTAGATACTCAAGTTGGAGATATTATAAGTGTAACAGCTGAAATTGAAGAATATTATAGCATGACAGAATTGGTTAATGTTTCATCTTATTCAGTGATTTCTTCAGATAATAATGTATCTTCAACATTAATATCAGCTTCAGATCTTGGAATTGAATGCTCTATGTCTGGAGAGCAATATGAAAGTATGCTAGTAGAAATTAGAAATGTTAGTTTTGATTCGGTCGATGAGTTTGGTAATTGGACAGTTAGTGATAATAGCGGTATGGTAATGGTTGACGATTATCATTTTGACGGTACTTTTCCTTCTATATCAGCTGGTGATAGTTTTGATTGTGTGACTGGAGTTGTTGCATATAGTTATGGGGAATTCAAAATTTACCCAAGAAATACTGATGATTTTAGCTGTAGTGGATGCGTATCCAATGGAGATGTAAATTCTGATACTAATGTTGACGTGCTTGATATTGTATCTATAGTTGCTTATGTTCTAGGTAATAGTGAGTTTGATTCAAATGAACTTTGTATTTCAGATGTAAATCAAGACACTAATGTCGATGTACTTGATATTGTTTCTATTGTGAGTTCAATATTAGGAAATAGATAGTAAGTTGAAAAATAAATTTATTTTCTTTTTAACTTCAATATTAATTGGTGTATGTCTATCTAATACTAATCATCTAGTTTTTTCAAGAGTCACAATTGCTCCTACTGAAGCTGAGTTTGTCAGTATATACAACCCTACAAGTGATAATATTAATTTATCAGATTACTACATAACAGATTCTGATCTTTATTATAATCTCCCTTCAAATGAGAATTTTTGGAATGAAAATCAAGGTCAAACCCTACAAGATTTTCTTGCAAGGTTTCCAGATGTGTCCATAGCTCCTAATGATTCATTAACATTAAGCTTTCAGGAAGATAGTGTTTTTAATTCATATTATAGTTTCGATCCAGATTTAAATATATACGATGATATGATAGATTTAGGTGGTACAATTTCTTGTAGTTGGAGTGAAAACTGTACAAATAATTTTGAATTACTTCATGATAATTCGGAGGTTCTTGTCTTATTCTATTGGGACGGGCAAGAATCCTCACCCGTTAAAGATGTTGATTATTTTCTTTGGGGTGGGAATAGCCATGCCATTGATAAAAGTTTAATTGACGGATATTCTAGCGATACTCCAATTGAGAATCAAGAATCACAATTTGCTCATGGTCAAGATTCTACATTTATTCGTATAGATTTAGAAGAAGGTTCTGAGACTCAATTAGGTTCCGGAAATGGTATCTTTGGAGATGATGAAACTAGTGAAAATTTACTTAGCACATGGGGTATTATTAAATCTCCAGAATTCGGCTGTACAGATCCCCTAGCAGCCAATTACAGTCCCTATGCAGTTTATGATGATGGTACTTGCTGTTCAGGTGAAATAATTGATGGGGTATGTAACACCTCTATTTATAGTATCATTAATAATTGCTCTTATGGTTCTGATGAAATTATAACATGTGCAGATTCGTATAGTTTAACTTCTAGTGTGGCTCAAGAGTGTCCTTTGTATGAAAAAACTGTAACTGCAACTGGTATTTTAGTAGATTATTTTGATGTTACTCCTTATGGCGGTCCGCACTCTTTTACAATCTCTGATCAAGATGGATATCGCATAGAAATATCTATTTGGCCTGATAGTAATGAATATCAAAATGGATTTGATATAACTTTAACCGAATTAAATAAGTTACGTAATTTTCCATATGGGAATTATATAATCCAAGTAACTGGGACTGTGGGAGTATTTTGTGGAGATGATACTCAATTAGATATTCAAACTGATTGGGATATTACAGTTGAGTATGAAAATGATATTACTATCATTGAAGAGATTGGAGGGTATTTTGTTGAAGATAATTCTATATCAGAAACATCCATTAACCCAGAGCCAGTAGTCTTAATCCCTTCACTGGGTGAAACACTCGATTACACATATACACATCCGACAAACTCAAGAGTAATTATCAGAATTTTTGATTTATCTGGAAGAGTAATTACAACTTTAGTTGATAAGTATTCAGAAGATGGAGGAACGTGGTTTAATGGAATTAATCCTGTCGATCCTAGCAATCCGGAATCATGGATTAATTCTGATAGATCTTCATGGGATGGAAGAGATCATCTTGGACAAATTGTAAGTCCAGGAACATATCTTATGCATATAGAATCCTATAATTTTGATAATTCTAAAACAGCTGTAGATATAGCTCCAATTGTGATAGGTGTTGCTAAATGAAAAAATATTTAATATTTATAATTTTTATTGCAGCTATATTCTCTCAAAGTCTTAGCAGCTATTCATTTAATTCTTCTGTTTCAACCTCCCTAGCTGGAACAGCAGTATCCAATAGATTAGGAATTTGGTCTGTTTACCATAATCCCGCATTACTGGTTGAATCTGAAAATAATAGTGCTTCAATAGGATATTCAAATTTATATAATCAGAGCTTTTTACCTTTATCTAATTTTGGTCTAGTTATAAGAACTAATAAAATAAATCTTGGAATAAAATTTTCAAATTTATCTGTAAAAAATCAAAACATTGATTTACTCAAGGAGAGTTTATTTGGTGTATCTTCTGGAATCTATCTACTTAATGATAATAACTCATCTCTTGCGATGGGAATTACAGGGAATTTATACATGATTGATTTTGGTCCATCAGCTGGAAGCCTAGGAGATGGGTCTAATGGATTAGATAGTGATCCAATAAGCTCTTTGGGTATAGATTTAGGTTTTCTCGGAGTATTAAGAGATAAAAATAGATTAGGAGTTTTTATTAAAAATATCAATTCTCCAACGATAGGAGGGGGATTTTCAAATCAAAATTTACCTAGAGTTTTTCATATTGGATTGACTACTATTCCTAATAATTTCATGGAAGTTTCTTTTTCAGCAGAACAATTGCTAGGATATCATAGTGCGCAATATAGAACTGCTTTGCAATATAAATTAAATAGATCTTTGCAATTAAATACTGGAGTTCAGATTAATCCAAATAGATTTGGTATTGGTTTTTCATATCAAAAAAATAGCTTTAATATTTCTTATGGCTATCTCACTCATCATGTGCTACCAGGGACTCATCAATTTAATTTTGGTATAAATTTTTAATGAAAAAATATATAATATTTTTTTCTTTATCGATGATAATTGCTCAAGAAGCCATAGTAGATTCGACGGGTGACGTTACACTAATAAAAAAGAGCACTCAAGACCAAAGTGAGGTTAATTTTTTTACATCATCATATAAACTAGAAAGATGGTTACAGAGTGAAGGGAATTCAGAAGGATTATCTGATACTTGGCTTGATAGATACTTTGAGCCAAGAGATATTAATAATATGAATTATGATGATATTTTATCATTGCCTAATATTTCACCTATCGATGCGAATGCTGTATTATTGCAAAAAAAAAGAGGTCGTATTAATGGTACGTTTGAGCTAAAGAATTCTCCAGGTATTAGTTATTATGGTTATAAAAATTTAATTGATTTTATAGATTTCAATCCTAAGCAGAATAACCAATTCCACTTAAGAGTTTCATCATCAATTAAAACGACCCCCATAACTACAAATCCAGATAGCGATGGGCAAACTATGGATTATTATTATTCTGATAATCCTGAACAATTTCATAGAGTTAGCTCTTCTTATCTTTTTAGTGAGAATCAATCTTCAATCAAAACTGGTTTTATTTTTAAACAAAGTATGGGCGAAGATAACAATGTGTATACTGATAAAAAGTTTATTGAATTTTCTTACATTCCAATTTTTAATTCTAAACTTCGAATTGATAAAATAATTTTGGGTAACTTTAATGCTTCTTTTGGTCAAGGTATTGTTATGGAGAATACGGATTATTTTAGCCCTAGAAGAAGTGGATATGGTTTTTCTAAAAGGAATAGTGGTGTAAGTTCAGACCTAACTCGAAGCTCTCAGTATGTATTTAATGGGATTGCATTTCAAATGTCAAATGAAGGTTTTAGATTTAGTTATTTTAATTCAGTGGCACCAAGAGATGCAATAATTAATCAAGATTTAGAATCTTTTTCAAGTTTAATTGTAATGCACCCGCGATTAGAGTGGGGTATAAATCAAGATAAAACAAAAATTTATAGTAGTCTTTTATCTTCTGTTGAAGAAAAAACTGTTGGGTGGAATGCAAGGTTAGGTAAGGGTGCAAATTTTGTAGGAGTCACTTTTTATAGAAGTTTATACGATAAATACATAGTACCTCGACCAATAGAAACTATTTTAGGATCTCCTACTGATATGAATCCTGAATATGACACTTCTGACTTTGATGAATATTCTGGAGATGCATTTTATCTTAGTTACATAACTAATTCAGCGGACCCTGAAATTGCTGCAATGTATCATAATGCTCCTAATTATATTTTAAGTTCTTGGAATAAAGCAAAGTCTTTTAGAAAAGTTATTGGTTTAGATTTTTCTAAAACTTTTAATAACATTGTTTTTCAGGGCGAATTTGCAGAAATGCCAAAGTATAATTGTCTTGGATTAACAAGCGATCTTATTAGTGATAATAGCTTTAGCAATATTTTAAAAGAACAATTTGATTGTATCAAGGATTCAGTACTTAGTTTCGGTAATGCTCCAAGTGCAATGGTCCTAAATGCTTATACGCAATATGATAATGTAAATTTTTTAATTCTATATAGAAATTATGATTTAGAGTTTGATAATCCATATCAAAGGTCATTTTCTAATTATCAACGGTATAAAACATCTATCTTTGAGGATACCTATTGGTTAGAGGACCCTATTTATGGATTTTTATATTCTGGAAACCCACAGCCACAATCTGAAGAAGGTATTTATTTTTCATCCAGATATCAAATTCATAGATCAATAGTTTTAAGATATGAATTAGATACATGGAATAGAAAAGCAGATAATACAAAATATTATAGAACTGTATATAATTTTGAGTGGAGACCTGTATTTAATTATAGAATTTACATTAGACAAAAGTTTTCAGGTCGTGGTCAATATAATGTTTTTCATCCTAGTCCATTTGATTCTAGGGAAACTAGAGTTAGGTTGGTATTGAGACTATCTAATTTTGATAATATTGAACTATTGTATGGCAGGGGATATACCACTTTTTCTCCTAGACCGAGGTTAACTGATAATCCTATTTCTTCTGAAATGTTGGTTGGTGATATTGGTTCTCCTGATGTCACTTTAGGTTTTTCATTTACTCATAATTCTGATAGTAAGTTAACAATAAAAGGTGGAAGTACATTTATTAAAGGATTTATATGGTATATTGAAGATACTGATTTTAGAATATTTGATTCTAATAAAGGGGCTATTCATAATTGGGCATCAATTAGATTGAGACCAACAAATTCTATGTCTGTTTATTTAAAATATTCTTTTACAAATTATTTTGAAGATACAACAATAGCTGAGTCTCAAACTCAGTCAGGGTACTGGATATCAAACCCTACAGTTAATAATAGACAATCAGATTATAAAATTCAGGTCAACTATGCATTCTAAATTAATCATCTTATTTTTTTTAAGTTTTGTTTTTTCACAAAGTTATTATGAATCAGCAACCGGTAGGAATTTCGATTCATATAGTGCTCTTTCACTATCAATGGCATCAAGCTCTCAAGTTGTTGAAACATCTGGATTTAGTATATTATCCAACCCTTCAAATTTATCAAGGAATGGAGATAGTGGTTTTATTATTAGTGGTTCAAATTTTATTGATTCTAATTTTGAAAGAAGAGGTCTTATAGTTAAAGACTCTTTTGGAGATTTCCTAGCTGAGTCTGATTATGTTAAAAATTCTAAGATATACAATTATAGTGGTATAGGAATTCGATACAATCAAATTGTCTTTAACTATCTTAATGCAGGATTAGGGTTAACTATTGCTCCTTTTAAGACATATAATTTTTCATATCAAGAAGAAGTTAGAGGCCAACTATCATCGAATGATGGACAAATTTTTTCAAGGGATCCATTGCTTGGCTATCATAGATTTTCATCGAAAGGATGCCAAAATGTTATAGGGTTAGGCTCTTCTTTAGGCTTTGAAACTAATATTGATATCGAAGCTTCTTTTGGATTTTCATTTAATACAATAATGCCAGGAAATATAATTGAAAAAGCACAAGTTGATACTTCATTGGCAATTGGAAGTATAGTCATGGAGGATAGTAATAAACTTTCAAGTTTACCTAATTATAATATTGAGTATGATTTGGGAGAATCTAGTTATTTTATAATTGGTAGTAATTTGGTCTACAAAAGATATCTGCTTGCTTTATCATATCAAAGTAATTCCACTATAAGTAAAAATACTGATGGTCGAAATATTTTGGAAGAAATTTCTAATTTATATAATTCTAATGAACTTGGAGAAAACATATTAGAACATTATAATTCAATAAAGTTATCAAATATTGACAATCCAGAAAAAGTAAGTATAGGATTCGCTATATTAGATAAGAACAGTAGTGGATATAATTTTGTAGTTAATTATGAATCGAATAGATATGGTAGTGGTAGCAATTTATTTTCAGGAAATAGAATTAGTGTTGGTCTTGAACATTATATGAGTAATGGTATCCCATTAAGATTTAGTGTTGGATATAAAAAATCTCAATTTTCACCATATATTTCATCGATAACATCCTTTAATGCTGGTAGCAGCTTGAGACATAAAAATCTTATTTTTGACTATGGACTTCAATATATTCATTCTAGATATAATTATCCAGATTTGTTCCTAGTTGAAGGAGAATTTAGGCCAGACCTTGATGTTGTAAATGATTCAAAAATAATTTTACTTAGCACCCTAACTTATAGTTTTTAGATAAATTTGTTAACATTCAAAAATATTATAATTCTTTTATCATTTAGTTTTCTTCTAACTAAAGAAATCAGCATTGACCTTATTTCTACGAATGATATCCATGGTTCAATTTCAAAGCAAAAAGCTTATTTTATGAATCCCAAATTTGCTCCAACAATTGTTGGTGGTTCAGGATTATATGAATATATAAAAAATACTATTGATATGAAAAGTTCATTGATTTTTGATGGAGGAAACTTTTTTCAAGGACATCCGATTTCAGATATAGATAAAGGAAAAACAATCATAGATTTTATGAATAAAGTAGGTTATACAGCTGCAGTCCCAGGCCCTTATGATTTTATTTACGGATCTAGAAATTTAAATTATTTAGTAGATAGTTCAGAATTTCCATTTTTAATAAGTAATCTAATATGTAATGATTGTGATTTAGTCAGTAAAAATTTTAAAAAATATATAATTAAAGAGATAAATGGAGTAAAGATTGGAATTCTTGGTATCGTTGATGCTGATTTAAAATCAAAAGTTTTATCTACCAACATAATGAATATTGAAGTAAGTGGTGTTAAAGAAAGTCTAGATTATTGGGTTCCTTTGATAAAAGATGAAGTCGATGTAGTTATTGTTCTTACTAGTACCGGAATACCTTGGGATAGAGAAGATGTATATAATGAATTTATTCAAAAAATTATAGATAAAAATGAAATTGATTATAAAAACTTAAATGCAGTTGAGATGGGATACTTTTCTAATGATGTTGATATAATTGTCTCCGGAGGATTCAGTAAAGGCTATCGAACTCCTTGGACTGATCCAAATACTGGAGTTGACATTGTGCAAAATTATGGAAATGGGACTTCATTTGGTCATTTGAAACTTATCATTGAAGACAATAAGTATAAAAGATTTGACTATGTAATTAAAAATAATTTCTCACAAACGTTATTAGCAGATGATTTTGCTGAAAACAAAGATTTAAGTGATTGGATACAAGATAAAAATAATTTAGCATTAGAAAAATTATACAAACCTTTAGATTTAAATTTTTATGAATTTGATGGGTCAATAAACCAAGTTAAAAAGAATTTAAATGAAGATAATTGGAATTTCCCTGAATTGGGTAATGATAAAAATTTTGAAATTATTACATGGAATTGTGAATTTTTCCCAACAGCAGATGAAAAAACTATAAATGCATTAAGTGAAGCGATTCATGATATGGATGTTGACGTTATAGCTTTCCAAGAAATAAAAATGGTTGGATGGTTTGGTCGGCTTATGGAAAAACTTCCTAATTATGATTTTGTAATTTCAAAACATTCGTCGTTTATGGATCAAGCAATAATTTTCAAAAAACATGAATTTAAGTATATAAGAGATATTGAGCCATTTGCAGAAAATGATTATAATTTTGCAGGACGTCCTCCATTGAGGTTAGACTTATTTAGATATGCTGATTCATTGCATTATAGTATTGTTAATTTGCATATGAAATGTTGTGATTCTGGATTAAATAGAAGAAAAAATGCATCTCAAATGTTATATGATTATATATCTAATGAGATAGATTCAGGATATAGTAATTTTATTGTACTTGGAGATTGGAATGATGACCTAAAAGATAATTATGGAGAACATTGTTTTGATCCATTTTTTAATGATAGTAGATTCTATTTTGTGACACAAGATATTGTTGATGATATGTCACAGGCTTCATATCCTAAAGAACCTTATTATAGTTTTCTAGATCATATTTTAGTAACAAGAAGTTTTCTAGATGATAAAGATTATCTAATTAAAACTATTAGAATGGGTGATTACATGGGTGGATTTAATAATTATGAAAAACTAATTTCTGATCATCTCCCAGTACTTTTATCATTTTAATGATATGATTTTTTTTATAAATACGATTAAGAATTTATCTTTATATATCTTCTTAACAATTTCTATCTCATCTGCACAAAAACAGTATTCTGATTTAAACGCTATGCTTAATGAGGTTGAACCATTTCAAGATCAAATAAATGAAGGATTTTTAAATGTCATAAAAGATAATAGTAAGGTGACATCAATTTTTTGGTTTGATCAAGACAGTACAAGATTTACTAAACTTTTTCATTATGATATAAATGATGATTTATATCTAATAACAGAATTGAGAGATGATTTAATTGTCAAAGAAGTTAATTTTCATGAAACTAAAATTTCTGATAGATTTATAAAATATCTCTATGGTGCAAGTTTTGAAGCAAATGAAGACTATGTTACTGAAATAATTTATAATAATGCTAATCTTCCAATTTCCTATTATATAGAATCAAGTAGAAAAGATTATATAGGCCATATCACTTTAAATTATGATGATAAAAATCATATTATTAGAGAAGCATGGTTTAAAGGATCAAAAAAAATCAGGCAATTCCTAAAATAGGTGCTTTATTATAAATAGATTGATAAATTATATTATGAAATCATTAAAGTATTATTTTAGTATATTTATTTTAACATCTTTATTTTTTCCCCAATCAGAGCAGCCATATCCCCCTCTTGATTTAGTGACTATACCTACTAGTGGGACATTACCTAAAGGATCTTTTACTTTGGAATCACTTCTTATAAAAGATGGAGGAATTGTACCAAAGTTATCTGTTGGGATTACAGATAATTTTTATATAGGCTTATCATATGGAATTCAAGATTTTATAGGTGAAGAAAAATTGAATTTTAATAAACCTATGCCAGAGATTCAAATTAAATATAGAATTTATCAAGAGACTGAGACTATCCCAGCCATTGTACTTGGTTTAGATACACAAGGCAAGGGAAGGTTCTTGACTCGATATCAAAGTGGTAATAATGATATTGAAAATTTTGCTAGATATGAACAAAAAGCGTGGGGATGGTATTTAGTTGCTAGTAAAAATTGGGACTTAGCTGGAAATACAGGGATTCACATTGGACTCAATAGAAATACATGGGAAACGGATCCAGTGGAAAGCAATAATCCTAATACTATATTTAAAGATAATGACCTTAATTTATTTTTTGGATTAGATAAAGAACTTAATAGAAGCTTTTCATTTTTATTGGAATATGATTTTGCTTTAAATGATAATGATCCAGAAATCGGGTATGATTTATTTGGAAAAGGTAAAGGATATTTAAATGCAGGTCTTCGTTGGATGGTAGGTAAAAATATAATGTTAGAAATTGATTTTAATGACATTTCAAAAAATTATGTGAATGATCAAACTCCAAATAATGAAAAAGAATATTCAAATAGAGAGTTAAAGATTATTTATTTTGAAAAATTTTAATTTTTGGAGTTTGAAAGTGATGAATACATTTATTAGAGTTTTACTAGTTTCCTCTTTTTTATTTTCTGTTAATTCTAAAATTGATCAGCTACAAGAAGAAAGTAAATTTCAAGAAGCTTTAAAGCTTTGTGAAGATAATTATAATGATAATGATGTAGATTTGCTTTGGAGATTAGCTAGAGCTTATTTTGATATTGCTGATCAGACTTCTAATATAGATATAAAAAAAAATAATATAGATAAAGCACTACCATATTCTAAGAGAGCATTAGAAATAGACCCGAATTCGGCAAAAGCTAATCATTGGTACGCAGTTATAATAGGTCAGAAAGGTTTACTAGAGGGGACAAAGCAAAAAATTCTTAATTCCTATGATGTAAGAGAATATGGTCTAAAAGCAATTAAACTCGATCCCAAATATGATGGGACACATCATTTGATGGGGAGATGGCATTACAACGTTGCAGATTTAGCTTGGTATGAAAGAACAATTGCCAGTGCTATATATGCTACTCCTCCAGAAGGGACATTTGAAGAGGCAATAGAATATTTTGGTAATGCGATAGACACTAATCCAAATGATTTAAGGCATTATTTATGGATGGCTAAATCATTATATAAGATAAGTGAATATGAAAAAGCAAAATCTATATTAGATGAAGCATCAAAAATTGAAGTTAAGAATGAAAGTGATAAAATACTTATAAATCAAATAAAAGAATTATATTCTAAATTATAAATTGGATATTTCATATCTTACAAAATTAATAAAAGATGAATGTCTATCAGTTGGTTTTTCAAAAGTTGGAATTGCTGAGGTAAAATATTATCCAGATGATAAATTGTATTTAGAAAATTGGTTAAAAAAAAATCGTAATGCTTCCATGAATTGGATGAAAAATAATCAAGAAAAACGAACTAATATTTCTAACTATTACTCTAAATCTAAATCTGTTATTTCTGTCGCATTAAATTATTTTAATGGAAGCCCAAGAGATAATTATCCACCACCTTATATATCAAATTATGCAAGTGGGGTTGATTATCATATTATTATAAAATCAAAATTAAAGAAAGTTCTAGAAAAGATAAATAACCTTGATAGTTCAATTCATGGTTTCTATTGTGCGGATACATCTCCTATTATGGAAAAAGCCTGGGCCCAAAGAGCTGGATTAGGCTGGATAGGGAAGCACACAAATTTAATTACTAAAGAATTTGGTTCATGGGTTTTTTTAGGAGAATTGATTATAAATAAAACTCTAAATTATGATAATGAATTTTCTCAAGATTTATGCGGAAATTGTAACTTATGTATAGAAGCTTGTCCAACAAATGCTATAGTTGACCCATTTCAGTTAGATTCAAATAAATGTATTTCATATGTAACTATTGAAAAAAGAGGAGACTTTGAAGAAGAAAATAAAATCAATCTAAATGACTGGATTTTTGGATGTGATATTTGCCAGGATGTATGCCCATGGAATATTAAATTTGCTAGTGATACCAAAGAAGAAAACTTTAATGATAGATTTAATTTGAAAGATAAAAACTATTCCTATTGGGAAAGTATGGATGAGGAAGAATTCAGAAAAATTTTTAAAAATAGTCCAGTAAAAAGAACTAAATTTAGCGGACTAAAAAGAAATATATTGTTAGCAAAGGAGCAGGATCAAAATGATTTATGACACTGATAAAATTTTAAAAGATTTTGATGGAACACTACCAATTTTTTCTATTTCTAATTTTGTAATGTTTCCTAGGACCTCATACAACTTTAATATCTTTGAACCACAATATAAAGATATGATTACAGATATCCTTAAATCAAATAAATTGTTTTCAATAAATAATAAGGTTAAAAGTAAAGATTCAAAAATTTGTACAACAGGTACGCTCTGTCAAATTATCGAATCCAAAAAATTAGATAATGGTAATTATGAAATCATTGCTTCTGGTTTAAAAAAAATAAAGATTATTAATTTTCTAGATAATCAAAAAAAAGATTATGATTTAGCAACTGTTGAAATTATTGAAGAAAATGATGTGATTAATGATGAAGAATTAAAGCGAAAAAAATTAATAAATAAATTTTTGACTTTAGTGTCAAGTGGTCAAGAAAAATTAAACCCAAGTGTTATAGATGCATCTATGATTTCATCAGAAACTCTAACGAATCTTGCATCATTAATTCTTCCCTTAGAAAGCGATGATAAGCAAAAATTACTAGAGTTAAATGATATCCAATTAAGGCTTGAAGTATTATGTCAATTTCTTGATAGTGAGTTAAAGGTTGAAAGCGATTTAGTTAATTTTAATCAAATTATTCCTACAAATATTAAATGGAATTAATTTAATCAACTTTAAATGTAATTGTTTCTCCTGATATTGCGCCAAAGGCTCCTATTACAACTTCTCCAGTTCCATCCTCTCCAAGTCTTAAATTACTCCTCACTGGATCCTTAAGATCTAACTGAGAAAAAAAGTAGTAATTCTTATAACCTTCTGAAAAAGTATACATTCTATATTGATAACATCCTATATCTTCAGTTGTGCTAGATACTACAACTTCATTATTAGAAAAAATGGTTGGATTATTACCAGAAGGGAAGTGGTTCGTTTCATCAGATGGAGGGTATGCAACTGCTGGATGTCCATGATAGTATGTCCAATTTTCATAAGGTCCACCAAATGGGAAACAACTAAAGTATGGATCAAAATATTGTACAGATTGATAAAAGGTATTTTGAGATACAAAGTAAAGTAAATTATTTTCGTATAAATTAAAATTGATATTATCAATCTTAAAATTTTCTAAACATTCGTATATATTTTCGGCGCTAGTGCACTGACCTATATTTTGATCATTAAGATCATCTTCATTTACGAATACTACTGGATATGGTATCATCTCAGTTCCCACATTTGTAATAATATCATCTCCACATTCTATATAAAGAGAATAGTTGTCATCTTCATAATGTGAAAAAAAATCTTCATCGCAATTTTCAGGAATCCATGCTCCATAATCATAATACAAGTCATTTAAATCAGTTAGATCAGTTAATGATTGTTCATCTTGACAGCTAGGATCATTTATAAATTCTAATAGTCCGGATCCTTCATATATTGTTCCAGCGGCTTCACTATATACGAAGTTACAGGTTTGTTCATTGTAATTAATTTGAACTTTATCACAATTCAATTCATGTATATCGCTAAATTCAGTTATTTCTTCAAGATCATCTACATTGGGCTCACCACAATCTGTTATACCGTTACCTTCACCTTCACTATTTTCTGTGTAGCAAGGATCATCTTCATCTGCACCAAAATCACAGTTTTTATTTTCATCTGTTGGATCACCAATTAAACCATCAATCCCAACATCATCTATAATTGACCAGGATAAATCATATATATTATTTACACAGTTTTCTTGATTAATAACACTTACATCACAGTATCCATCAATAAATGGATTAGAATCCAACCATAGAGCTCCTAAACTATTACAATCATCGATAGTATTGGGACAATTATTTGTTTTACAAATACATCCAGATCCAACCCAGTTATCATTATCATCTATACAGTTGAAAAGGCTTTCATCGTCTATTGAAATTGTTTTGTCTATACGAATTATAGCTGTTTTATCATCTGGAAGCATTAGTGCTTCAATTCTATACTCCTGTTCAAATTCACCAAATTCAGATGTGAATTCAGTTATATCAATTTCTTCAATACATGAATAAAAAATTATTGTAGATAGTAATAAAAATAAATATTTATAGCTCAAAATTAACTCCAAACGTAAAAATTAATGGAAACATGCTAACAGCTGAAACTTTTGAAGGTGATGAATAATGATTCCAATTATAAAACAAGACGTTAAAGTTATTAGTTATATTAACAATTTGGAATTTCCATTGTACGGGTTTTTTTAAAATACGTCCATCTCTAGTTAAACTTACATCTGCCCTGAAATACATCGGGTATCTTGTACTATTTTTACTACCATAAATATTAGACAAATATGCGTAAGGTTGCTCAAGGCTCCCATATTGCTCTGCGCTAGTGTAAAAAGATTTTCCAATTACTGGTGTATATGGTGCACCACTTGATAATACACCTGTAAATCCTAAAAATGTGTTTTTCTTTTCACTTAGTTTATAATTAAGTACAAAGTTCATTGAGTGAGGTTTACTATAATTTGAAGGATAGTTTTCAGAGTCTTCTTGTATGATACCATCTTTGTTTAAATCAATCTCTCTATTTATAAATGAGTATGAATATCCCACCCATCCGTTAATTTTATTATTATTGAATTGGTATAATAACTCAATACCAGAATTTTGACCTTCACCAGATGTGAAAAAAGATGATTCATCTGTAATATCTGTGTATACAACACTTAAATCATATAGCGTAGAATAAGGTTTATAATACATTTCAATTGTAAATATATTACCATCGGAAATCCAATATTCTAGACCTAATACGAAATGCTGATTTGCTTGAGGAAGTTGATTTTTTCCTATTGCTTGCCAAAAGTCAACGAGCCGGAGTAGTTCTTCATCTTGGTTAATTGTAAACATGAATTGTGAAAATTTGCCCCACATTAATTTTAATGCTAAGTCAGAATTAAGCATAGTTTTAATGCCAAGTCGAGGATCAAAAATAATGTCTTTATAATAACTTGATTTTGATATTCTCATTCCAATATCAAAAGAAATAATTGGATTAGGTTTCAATAAAGCCTTTAAATATCCACTATTAATATTTGGATTTTCATCATTACTATAGGTTTGTTGATCTGCAAATTCCTCTGAATAGGTCATTTTAAGATATTTTGCTTCCCATCCAAACTCCAAATCAAATTTATCATTTACAAAATATTTAATATCTTGATTTAAACTGATATCTCTCACATTATTATCAAGGATATAATTTAAATCTGCTACAAATGTTGTATCATTAGGAATTGAATCATTTTCTTCACAAAATTCATCAACATCATCTTGAATTGATGAGAAATCAATTTCAAATCCAACATCAAAATTATATTCTGTTTTAGACAATATTGTTTGAACTGTATAATTAGAATTAGGGAAGTAATTCCAAGCCAAACTTTTAGTATTATTTATCCAATTCCAATCGAATTTTACTGATGGAAAATCATCACTAGTTATGTCAACCTTAAGATCATCTGAGCCATTAAATTGACTGTAAGTAAACTTATTATATTTAAAAGGAGTAGTTTGAATTTTAAAATGAGTATCCCAGAAATAATATATGAAAGGATTATCATTATCTTGTATTCTGTTATATGCAGTCACAAAAGTATCAAAATAAGTTCTTCTTCCAGTGAAAATCCAAGACCCTTTGTATACTGGACCTTGTGCTGAAATTTTTGAAGATAAAAGGCTTACATCTGCCTTTATATCATTATAGTCCCAATATTTTTTTATTTTCCAAGAATCTGGCAGTCTTCCTTTTTTTGAATTTCCTTCTTTTGAAGTTATTGAAAGAACTGAAGATAATCTGTTTCCATATTGAGCAGGAAATCCCCCTGCTAAAAACTCAGTATCAGATATTAAGTCTGCGTTAAAAGTAGAGAAAATTCCTCCCACATGATATGGATTATATATTTGAGTTCCATCAAGTAGAATTAAATTTTCATCAGGGCTTCCACCCCTTACAATTAAAGCAGCATTAAAGTCATTTGCTGAAGTAACACTAGGAAAATATTGTAAAGTTCTAAAAATATCAGACTCTACAAATGCAGGAATCATTTTTATTTCTTCAGAAGTAATATTAATTCTACTTACTTCTACGTTTTCTTCAAATCTAGTACGCTCACTTGAGATACTAACTTCATTAAAATTAATTGCTTCAGCAGTTAGATTAACATTTATTCTTTTATTGTCAGAATCAATTGTTATTAACTGGTTATAAATTTGATATCCAATTATTGAAATATTAAGATTGTATTCACCGGGATCGACATTAGTAAGTATATAATATCCATCGATATCAGCAGTAGTTCCTTTAAGAATTTTATCCGAATCTAGGTAGCTAATAGTAGCTGTTGTGAAGGGTATAGGTTCTCCATCATTTGAATCTTTTATAAAACCTGATATACTAAATGAGTATAAGGAAGAAATTAATAAAAATAGTAATTTTATTCTGAGAAAATTATTTTGATAGGGGAAGGACACTTACTTGTTTCTTTGTTTTACCCTTTCTATGAAATTTAACTTTTCCATCAATTAATGAGAATAAAGTATCATCTTTTCCCCTAGAAACATTATCTCCTGGAAAAATTCTAGTTCCTCTTTGTCTTACTATGATTGACCCTGCAGTTATAGTTTGACCATCAGCAGATTTGACACCTAAAAAATTAGGTTTACTATCTCTTCCATTCTTAGTACTTCCTACACCTTTCTTATGTGCCATTATTTACTCTCTTTTTTTGATTTTGTTTTGGTTGTTTTGCCTTTTGAGCTTACTTTAGAATCTTTAGCTGTATCATCTTTACTACTTGTTTTAGCTACCTTTTTGGCCTTAGTCTGTTTTTTAAATTTATTAATTTTTACCATTGTAAAATCTTGTCTATGTCCCTTTTTTACTTGGTATCCTTTTCGTCGTTTCATCTTAAAAACTACAACTTTTTTATCTCTACCATGAGATAAAATTTCAGCAGAAATAGCCAATCCATCAATATAGGGACTACCAAATTCTTTTTTCTTAGAATCATCTGTATATAGTATTTTTTCTAATTCAATTTTTTCTCCAATTTTTCCACCTAGGTAAGGAAATTTTATTTCTGAATTTTCCTCTACTAAAAATTGTTTTCCTTTATGTTCAACTAGTGCTTGCATAGTAATCCTATTTTTTTGCGAAGCAAATTTATCCTATTTATCTATCTCAAACAAGATTAAACTTCTTCAGTTACAAACTTTTTTTGTCTCTTTGAAAACACCTTGAATTGATGAGGAGCTAAATTCTCATCTTCTTTTAGCTCAATTAAGAGCCAATTCTTCCACATAAATCCCTTTAATTCACTGTGTTTAGTTTCTTTGAAATGATCATAAACTTTTGGATTTAAATGAATAGCAAACCTTCTATCCCTAGATTT
>Ga0310343_10000413_pt1 | contig 20228 bp, 10 predicted proteins | sample HC15DNA2025_MG_FD_203519 | JGI IMG/M metagenome (GOLD analysis project Ga0310343, IMG submission 203519) | Marine microbial communities from station ALOHA, North Pacific Subtropical Gyre - HC15-DNA-20-25_MG | ecosystem: Environmental > Aquatic > Marine > Oceanic | place: Pacific Ocean: North... | reverse complement strand
TGAAGGAACAAGATGTTAAAAAAGCCTGTGACATTATCAAGGATGTGGTGAAACGATTGAAGATGAATCAAATTCCGATTGATATGCTGATTATGAGCAAAAAGCTAAGTCGAGCGGTGGAGGATTACAAAGCAAAAGCTCCTCATGTTGAACTGACGAAAAGGTTGATGAAGGAAAATCCAGACAAGGCTCCAGTATCAGGTGATCGTGTTCCTTTTGTCATTTACACTGGACCAGGTGGTAGTTCCGATCGTGCTTGTACGCCAGAAGAGATTACTGCTGGTAAATACATGGTGGATCGTGATTACTACCTAGAGAAACAATTAATGAAACCTCTTCTTCGTATCATGGACCGTGTGATTGATGATCCGCAAATATTGTTTCAATGCCGCTCTATATTTGTTGAAGGGCCCAAAGCAGGATCGGTGTTTGCATCATGGGGAACACAAAAACGTGAGAAGAGAAAAACCATGGTGTCTAACACCCAGGATGTGAAAAAGAAGAAGATGAAGAGCATGAGTATAAAAAGCTTCTTTAAGTAATTATATGAACTTTATCAACGACAATGGCTTAATTAAGTACTCTCTGGATAAATTGGAGACGTATTTGGGACGTGATGTCTACTGGTTGCTCCAGGAATGCCAGGATGCCATCAAAGCGAAGTTAACCTACAGTGAAGAGTACATTGAACAAGATTCTTATATTCATTTCATTAAATGGTACAACAAAGCATATTCAGAAAGCAAACAAGTCCCAATGGTGAACAAGCGGGCGTACAGTATTACTCACCGTATTGAAGTGGCGTACAAGACAAAATACAAGTGTGGTATGTGTGAGATGTTACTGCCTCCAACCTTTGAAATTGATCACATCAAAGAGCTAAGAGACGGTGGAACAGATACCTACGATAATTTATGGGCCTTGTGCAACAACTGCCACGCTAAAAAAACCAGAGCAAACACATTAAAGAGAGATAGAGCTTTTGAGAAGGAATTCAAAAAGCAGGGAAAAGAGATCGAAGAGATAGCGTTTAAAAAATTTCATCATAATAAGAAATCTAAATATTTTTAAGGTATTATCTATATATAAATTATACAAGGTCCATTTTTGAAGCCCAGTCCATGTCCTTCACGAATGAGTTTTCACCTTCCAATACTTTACGAAGACCTGGGTAGATGTTCTCTCCTAAATGACCAGTGTTCAACTGGACTGGTTTGGCTGGTTGAGTAGCGGTAGCCTTCACCATCTCATGGCCACGCCAGCATACGGTGTTCACACGTTTCACACGAGTCAAATATTCATCTTCATGCGTGGAGCGGTACATATCGACTGTATTCATGTTAAGGGCTTTGTATACATTACCAGATCCTGGATAATGTTCCTCAATATTTGCGGAGTTGTCCTTAAAAGTGTCGTATATGCTAGGTGCAAAACGTCCGGTGATATCAATTACATTGTTGGTGGGTGCGGTTCCTTTTGGAATGGCAATCGCGATCAAACTTTCTTGTCCACCTACCCCTAAACCCCCGCTACCAGATTGATTGATGAATGAATTTTTGTCATGAAATTTGACCCCCATTCCCCCAACATACCCCTGTGAGAACACATTTTCGACTATGATGTAATTTTTGGGGCGTTTCACAACGGATTTACTATAGAAGGTGTAGTGGCCTACATGAACCTTCCTTACAACGTCATCACTAAGCATAAAGTCGTGGTGACCATGATACGTTGAACCAAGGTCAGATCCACCCTTCGCGAGGATACAGGACGCCATGCGGAACGTTTGGTTTGGACGAAGAAGTAGAATATCGGAGTCTTTATCAGTACCATTCCATTTAACACCGTCTCCTCTCTTGTAATCCGTACCGTCATTCTCTTGTGGGTTGACGTTATTTAAGGAACTGTTGGCACTCTTCGTAATTGCTTTCGTGGCGTCGGTTGGGTCCTTATTAATAATTTTCTTCCATGCGGTCGCGTAGTCAATTTTTGAAAACTTATCTGCATCTGCATTGTAAATGTATTTCTCTTGATTACCAACATCAGTACCTGTTGTTCCAGTATGCTCCAACAGATACCATGAACCGATTTGCTGGTTCCTAATCATCAAATCAATCGGTTCTCCAGTGAAATCAACATCGAAGCTCTGACTCTCGAACACTGGAAGACCACGGAACGACGTTTTTTGGTCGCCACTTTCCAAATTTGCGTTTGCTTGTGGTCCACGTTCATCAAATTTTGTTTTATGATCTCCTACCATATTAGCGTAGATACCCATCTTATCTGGCCACACCCAGACGTTAGGTACCACTCCTTCCTTCTTCAACTCATGCTTCAGCTCTGCATCCAAAATGTAGAGACCGTTCTTGTCTTTCTGGATGATTGCCCATCGTCTACGTTCCATTTGCATTAAGTCATTTGCGCGAAGGTACTGTTGGCCAAATTTTTTGTGCCATTCCTTGTAATAGTTCTGGCCGCTTAACATCGCGTGAATAACTCCAAAGTAACACGTGGTGTGCACGGAATCACTGATCTGTTGAAGGTTCAAAGCGAAGTGGCGTTTGCCACGTTCTGTTTTATAAAATCCCAATATCCCTATACTTTCATATAGGGCCGGACTATACCTTAAGCCAAAGTATTGATAAAATACCTTAAATGACCGAATCCATTATAGTCTCTGAAGCTCCCACATATTCTTATCATTAACGAACGTAGTGGTTTGCCTGCGGATTACCCAATCTTATACGTTTTTACTCGAGAACTGCAATTAACAGTGGTCTCCATCACGTCTTTCAACGTGAGGATAGTAGTATAAGCTCTAAGGGCGTCCCCGCAATTTAGAATTCTCGCTGCTTTACGCAACTAGTATCTGAGTCAATGACTCTAACTGTTTTATCTGGTTATCACTAACCAGCCGGATACTTTTCAGCACAGATTTATGCTCAATAATGAAGGCTAAACCACGGCGCAATAGATTGTCCGTGTGTGCCTCTTGTTGGGCCGATACGTAGCGTGGCACGCCTTGGTGCGGCTCTAGGTCAGCTAACGTTCGGTTGAACGAGAAAATTTCCCATGCGACGTGGAGGTCATCAGTGTACTCCCAGGGAAGTAAGGCTCTCGTGTAAAATTCGTCCTCCTTTCTAATTTTGTAATCTAACACTCTTTCTAGGAATTTGTTCCTCCCCCGGTAACTTTCAGGGAGATTATAAGTCTCGTGTGCTAACGCATCGTCTGCTCTCATGTCTTGAGAGGTTCCGTTGTACGGGCCAAAAAATGCCTCTAAAGGGTGATTTTGTGCGGCGGCCGTCAAGCCATGTGCGATTAAATTTGGGTTTGCAGTGTGTACAGATGTTCCGTTTCCTACACTCATGTTTTATTATAGTTGTGAACACTAACGAAACCTTATATAGTATAATTTTTTATAAACACAGGGGGTAGCACCAACGTAGTGTTTGGTACAGAGAGTATATATACTGTTGGAGACATAACTATAATGGGTGGAGTTTTTTCATTCCTCGATTGGGCATTTGGTGAAGGTAAGAAAGCATACTTACTAATTTTGGGTCTGGATGCTTCAGGAAAAACGACTTTATTGAACCGACTAAAAACGAATGAAGGGTGTGTTACTATTCCAACGATTGGATTTAACACGGAAACCATATCGTATGGCAGACTAACCTTCACGTTGTTTGATATCGGAGGACAAGCAATGTTTCGTAAAATGTGGCACCATTACTTCGAAAATTGTAATGGTATCGTTTTTGTAATAGACTGTAACGATGGAGCGCGATTAAGTATGGTAAAGGATGAAATCTGGAAACTTTTGAAACATCCAATGCTTCAAGATATACCTTTTTTATTTTTTGCAAATAAACAAGATTTACCCAATGCCATACGAAAAGATGCCTTGATAACACGTTTGGATCTGTTGAAGATAAGAGGGAGAGAATGGTCGGTAGCCGAATCGACCGCTACAGAGGGGCATGGTATTGAAGAAGGGTTTGATTGGTTAAGTAAAAATTTATGAATTGGCTACATGATACATTAAATTAGAAAAGCCTGAAAATTCCAATGCGTCTACCTTGTATTGCCTGTATTTTTCTTTAAGGTTTTTTTGTTGCGTAATAAAAAATACCTCCATGGGATACGAAGGATCTACCGTGCTCAAAAAATTTACCCAAAAATCAGTATCTATGTCTTCCACGATGAACACAACATTGGCTATAAGATACCATTTGTGCTGAAAATCATATAAGTATGGTATTTCGTAGAAACGATATATTTCTTTCCCTATCACTTTTGGTTGCGAAAATTCAATGCATTTTGTAGGGGTGTAGCATAGTGAAAAATAGTTACGGAGTAACCGTAGTATGATAGATGATTTCCCGCTCTTTTTTTTACCAATGACAATTACATTTTTTATGATGTTGTTCTCTTCCTCCTCCTCATCTGATTCCTCTTCCACCTCAAATACGGGTTGTCTCATATACTAATATAATTAAGTATATATTTTATACCACGTTGAATAAAATGATTCGAGGCGTAAGTATTGCAAAAATGTATTTGAACCCGTACCAAATAGTAAATTGGGTAGCTGTTTTAGGTCATCTGATCGCATCCATAGTTTTTATGTCTCTTTACTTAGATCGTACAAATTTAGAGATTGGGTATACAGAGTCGTATTTGAAATGGGTTAGAATAAACGGGGAAGTCTACAATGGCGTTTTGATGAATAGCACTGATTCTTGTGACCAGTTGAAGCCTCCTGGAAGAAATTTATCAACAGCAAACAATGGTGACTTTTGTATTGTAGCAACGACAGCTGGTGGTATTGGTGGACTGGATTTGGGCTGGTTGATCATTTCTTTTCATCTATTATCGTTCTTTTTCCAGGCGTTAGCTGGTATAACCGACTTTTTTCCAATTAAAATTGGGGATTTTGAATACAAGTATAGAGATATGATAGAAGTTGGAGGTACAAATCCATTGAGGTTTATAGAGTACAGCATTAGTGCGTCCATAATGTTGATTTGTATTGCCTTTTTAAATGGAGTGACGGACATTAATTTAATAGCTGCTATTGCTGTACTTACTGCATGCTGCCAGTTGTGTGGTTTAGTGGTTGAATTCATGACTGACCAACAATTGTTCTGGCAATGGGGACTGCATTTTGTCGGTTGGATTCAATTTTTGTGCGCCTACGGTATTATTAGCCATGCTTTTTTCAAAAGTATAGATGCTGTTCCGGGTGTAAGACCACCGGATTTCGTTTACGTTATAGTATTCTTGTTGTTTGCACTATATGCGTGTTTTGGTGCAGTCCAACTTGTAGAATTGTGCCAAAAAACCGACCAATTCTTGTGTTGTAAAACATTTTTCACAATTCCATGTTGTGGCTGTAAGTGTATGTGCTGCAATACCTGTGAATGTTGCAAAATACGATGTAAAAATGAAGATAATACCCGTTGTGACAACCAATGCAAAGAACTTTCGTATGTTATTCTTTCCTTAGGTGCAAAATTGACGCTGGGCATGTTAATATTCACTAATGTATTATTTTCCACTAGAGAAACATAGAACAACCGAAAATATGTATATATATTGGTAGGTGATAAGTAAAGAAATGGATCAATACATTCGTTACCACAAAAAGCCTTATGCGAAATACCTAGATGTACAATCCTTTAATGACAAATACGGTACCAATATTAAAGAGGTTGAAGATTTCGATTTATATTTTCACTACGTATTCACTGAAGCCAGAAGAAAGCAGGGTCCCGATGACTTTCTTATGGTACATTTTGCTAATCAGGACGAGTTTAAAGATATGTCTTTGTTTAGTTCCATTGCAGGTGCAGCAGCAAAGCTAAAGAAAAAAGCAAAACAAGCCAAAGACAAAGTAAAAGAAGGCTTAAAAACTATAGGTAATGAAGTCAGCAAAGCAGCCAACAAAATACCTACAAATCCTCTAACTGAGCAACCAGAGGTAAACGACCTAGACGGTTTACTAAGTGACGACGATAATGTCGTTGAAGAGGAATATGATGAAGAGGTAGAAGAAACCCCTGAAACCGAAGAAGTAGCAGCAACGCCAGCGCCTGAAAAGAACATAGTGACGGAGAAGAAAAAGATTGCAGATCTAGTTCTGAAAACATCAAAAGATTCAGAAGAGTATTCTCAAGACATGAAGCACTTGATTCAATTCAAAACTTCAAAGCTACCGTTGGAAGAGCAATTGATGAAGGGTAGACCTAAGTACTTAAAGGCTTTGAAATCGTATTTGAAGGGAAATAACGATGCAGAAGTGAAAATGTCGTGGAGAAAAGGGAAAGAAAAAATGGTAAGAGTTGCTGATTTGAATCCAAAACGTGATTCGTTGAAGGCATTGCTACGTTCTTCCCCTGGATCTTTACGAGTGGTTGAGTGTGTATAAATACATTAGTATTATGTTAAAAATGAATAAATTATTTCGTGTTTTATTTGTGGGGGCTTACATACCGTATGCCGTTCTTCTCTCTTATTATTTTACTAGATTTTACATTGCATATTTCTTCATTTTGTCTATTTATTTGGCTAGCTGCTTTTCGGTATTGACACATAAACCTTACCTGGAAAAGGGCATATTAGCATGGGTACGAGCAAAACGAGTATGTGAGCTTCTTCTTATATCCTCCTTCAGCGTTAGGGCATATTACAAATCACAGCTACTGAGTATTGCAGGTATTATTGTTGGCACAATTGTGGTATGTAAAGTACCTCGACGTTACCAATCGAAATGCGAACACAGTGCAGTCTACGTGACTGCTTGTATGGTATTCTTAACAAACGCGGATATTTTGGGAAAAGTATGTACACTCGTGCTCTCTCTTTTGGTTTTATATGAAGAACAAGCACGAAAAATAAACGATGCTAGCTTCGAATGGGCCATAGAGAAAAGAATTCAACAATACCATACGTTGAAATTGCTTCAAATTTACATGTTGTTTCTTATGGAGTATTCCATCACAAAAATGAATATGTGGGCGTTGGTCATTATTCTTCTGTCTGTATGTTTGTATAATGCGTACGCATGTCTCACGTTGTCTCCTGAATGCGAGGTAAAAATTAGTGAGTTTTACATGAAGGTGTACGAGTTACCCACTAAGTACCCGTTACCGTTGGATATTAGAGATGCAATACGGAATTGCGAAGTGGCTAAAAGAGTATTTAAGACACATGAAATTTAAAAAATATATGGGTAATACCTATTCGTACTTAGTAGAAAATACATTTTACATCTATTCACGCACCAAAGAAGATGACTCTTACAAATTAATAGCAACGTTGGAAGACACTACCAATCCTATGTCACGCTTTAAGCATGAGGTGTATGCTTACGCATTGAAGAAAAAGCATACCAATGAGAAATCACTGTACTTGTACTGTGGATACGCACGTGTTGTTAAATGTATATACTCTATGGAATCAGAGGTTCCTTACATCACGCTGACGTTCGGTTCTGAAGAATATGCAGAACATTTTGATAAATGCAGGGAACAAATTCCGAGGGTAAACAAAGACATGAACTGGTTACAAACGATGTTTACAAAAAGTTGGGTGTTTCAACACCATGAAGATCCACTGATTCGTAAGTATCAAAATTATAGGATGGATCAATAGTATGAAGTATTTAATTTAAGTACACCTATTGTATTATGGAGCTGTGGTTGCCAAACATTGTAAAAAAAAAGATTATTGAAGATGATATTTCAAAGTGGTTAAATACCGTCAAAGGTGCTAGGCCGTACCAGCATCTAATACAACAGCGCATACACAGCCTGTATCCCCAACTTCACTCTCACCAGACCCTGTACATAGCTCATGTAGATAATAAAACCCTAGTGGTAGAGTCCCCGTTGGAAAAAGATGGGAAACCATACAAAATTGAACGGTGTAACATTTGTCATGAGGAAGATAATGTGGTACGCACGACGTTGCCATGCAATCATTCTTTTCACGTGCATTGTATAGCAACATGGTTTCGAACAGGTAATAGTAGTTGTCCTCTTTGTAGACTAAATTGTAATAATATTTATGATTAATCGCTATACTCACTTTCAACGTCACTCAAATATTCAAATTCTATCTCTGATTGTACACTTTCCTTCAATCTTTCTTGTACCTCTTCCGCTGTCTCATATGTCACATTTATTAACAGTTCGTAATGTTCTGGGGGATAACTGTTGTATAGCCACATGGTCTGATTACACTGTTCCTTAGGACCTTGTGGTTCAATCAATGAATATGTGACTGTATTTTCGTTTATATTCCCTTCTAGTCCTTCAACAACTTCATCCTTTTCGTAATCTTTGTACACATTTACACAAACATTGTAGTGACATGCCAACATTTTTAATTCTGGTGTTTCCATGTATTCTCCTGGCTTTTGTGCTATTTTTTGTCGGGTTTCAAATGGTACTCTCGAATCTCCATCATCTCCTACCAGTCCACACTTTTCATTGTCTAAATCAAAATTACCGACAATCTCACGTAAGCCTGTGCAGCTTATATCTATATTTCTATATATCTTCAACCATTGGGCAAAGGCTAAGTATCCACACTCGCCACCACCTGCATTTGGTATAACAGTTGCTGATACTGGACGTGGTTGGTTTGGATCCAACCCGAACGCATATGTAGGAGGTAAAAAATTTAGTGTTTTTTTCTCTTCTTCACCAGTAGAAGGTACATCTGTAACAGATGCTGATTTGACTTCTGTTCCAACAGATACTGATTTGTCACATAGTGATAAGTATTTGGGCCACTTTTTGTCATTGTTAGGCCACACCAATTCGTTCCACGGTGTTTCTCGTACGGGCAAATCACCATAGCTATAATTTTCTATTCCGTATGGTTTTTCATTTTTTTCTCGAACATAAATCGTTCCTTTTTTATTTTCTCCTACTTCGTATTTAAATTCTACTATTTGATCCGTTTGTTGGTTGAAGTAATGCTCCACCGTCACCATACTGTAGTAAAAACGCAAACGGTCGCGCTCTTCAACATTTGCTAAGAATCCATTTTTGTAATTCCAGATAATATTTTGGTCCTTTGTCCACCTATCTTTATCTTTTTTAAGTGGCGTTTTTCTTCTTTCTCTTTCTCTAGGATATATAGCCGAAATTGGTTTTGCATGTTCTGTCTTTTGCGTTGTACCAGGTATTATTAAAGGCTTTACACGCAAATACTCATGTTGCATCTTGTAGTAACGGGTATTTTCAAGGTTCGTGTTTCCACAGAATTCACAATTTGTAGCACCCCACTTGTTCTGTGTATGGCATACATAACAAGAAACACCAAAATCTTCATACTGATCTATAGTCCACTCTTTAATACGATATTTCCTTTCCACTGAAAAATTTTTATCATCATCTTCTTCAATAACCATGTCTTGAAATTTGTATGGTAACATTCTCGTTGTCTCAAAACAATGTGTAAAATCATGGTATAATAGCTGTTGGATATTTGAAAATACATTGTTTCCACTCCACTTCCAATATTCACCTTCTTCGCTCCCTTTATTTATCCATTTACCAACACAAATGACGTGTGAAACATTCACGTGATTATCAATGTGGAAATCCACATTCTTGTCTAACCCTCCTCCAACCCGTTTGACTCTTTCTACCAGATCTGGTGCTTCGTTTTCATCATCATTGTCAGGCGTGTCGGAATCGCTGTCCCTGTCTACTGGATCGTCAGGAATTTTATACTTTTCCTTTTCTTCAAGTTTCTTTCTTTCTTTCTCTATTTCTTTCTCATGTATTTCAATCAATAATTTCCATTCCGGGTTGTAAGCTTTTATTTCTCGCAAAGCTTTATGTAACGCTCTTCCTTTTGCTACGTTGAGGCTCCACTTACTATTTGTTCCTGTAATACCTAATTTATTATCATAATAATATGGAAGAAATTCTTTCCGTGGTCCCTTTTCTAATGCTTTATCAAGCCTATCATTTCTTATCGAACGTTTTACAGCTTCTTTTAGTTTGTCTCTATATTTTACCCATGTTTCAAGGTCCTTTTTATTCAACGGCTCCAAATCACTATCAATGACTGTTAATTTATCTTTTTCTATCCACTCGAAATTTTCCTTTTTTCCCTTAATTCTAAGTTTAGCTTCCTGCTTATTATCATCATTTGTTCTCACCTCTTCGATATAGTATTCTTCGCCCTCATATTCTACCTCCGCACCTGGTCCAAATTCACCATCACCGTCGTCGTCATCTTGTGCATCTTTTTCAGTGTAATTATCTTCGTCTTTTTTCTTTTTCTTTTTTGTTGTTTCGTCTACTTCTTCCAACTGGTCTATAGGTACCCAAACTTCTTCACCATCATCATTTTTCCCCAAAAGCGCTTCATCCACACCGTCCACTTTTCGAGTTTCTTCAACTAGATATTCACGATCGTTATATTTCACTGTTGACCCCTGACCGATTTGAGACGTTGTTGTTGTTGTTTGTGTTCTCCTTCTTCGACTTCTCTCATTAGCATACAACATGTTGCTCTCCAACATATCATCAATTGGAAGTGCAGCTTCTTCCTCGCTCGAGTATTCATCTTCAATTTGTATACTTTGTGCGGTGGAAAGTACTATTTTACCATTCACTTCCCTACCAATTATGTTTCCATCAGCGTCCGTTACCGTACCGTCCTGAAGTACTATTTGGTCATTACTATCAATTCCCTCTACATCTCGATCTCCACTCGCATCATCCTCCAACTGCTGTTTATATATACTACTTCTCCTTTCCACAAACTCTTTCAATTTCTTTTCATACTCCTCTTCAAAATTCTTCCAATCTTCTTCCTCCAAATATGGATTGGTACGTAATTGTTTGCTTTCCTCTCCAGATGCCACCGCTCCCGAGACCTTAGTCCAGAACGTAACAAATTCAACACGTTGGAACAGTTTAGGTATAATACCATGACTTACGTTTCTGACCAGACGGCCTACAAATTGATCTTTTGACCCAGGAGATCTACCAGGCTGTGCCAAAATCATGAGTGATCTTCTGGTACTCTGAAAATCAACACCAGTTGTACCAGCATCTGACATCAGAAGGTAATCAATCAGACCTGATTCGTGCAGTTGTTTTATCATATTCCTCTCTTTGTTGGATGATTGGCCGCTATATTTTGCAAACGAAAGAAACGTGTCATTTTCAAGCGCCGACATCCGCTCATAAATTCTATCTTTTGTCTCTTCCATTCTCAAATTGGTTGGTTTGGTACGAATACGAAGTCCCCATCTAGTTTTAGAGGTGTTAGATACCTTATTATTCTTATCTTCATCATTGTCAGTAGTGATTTTTTCTAATATATTTTTTGTCTTCGTATCCGAATACCACAACCCCATTCCAAAATTTGGCGCATTTTGAAAATATTGATAATCTTCATCTTTATCTTCCGCGGATCCAATAGTTGGAGTCATATCAGGAATTTCCATAGTATCTTTGTTTACACCCTTCCTTCCATACCGTATTGTTTGAAGTTCTATCGTCCTTTTCGTTTCACCGTTGTTTAATTGCCATACACTAGTCGATGGGTATTTAACGGTATTTTTCACTACTTTTTCTAAATTTATTAGTGTTGGATCTTTGGTGAATTCCATCGTATCATTATCCAGACGTGCTAAATCACGATCAATGATTTGTTTCGCCATATTATTCAAGTATACTTTTCGATATTGTTGATTTTCAATGCTGTATTTGTAGGTGACTGGATCGCCTTTCTTTTGTTTCTTCTTCTTTTTTCCTCTCGCTTTTTCATTTGCTTTCTCCGCGTCACCGAAGTCATACTTTTTTATATCTATAATGTCCTGTTCTGGAATGTAACGCATCCTGCTTTTTTGCTTTTGCAATATTTCCTCATCGTACACGTTCAATGCTTTTGTTATGTACTCATTAAATGTCTTCATTGTTGTCTCCCTCACACTTTCTACTTTCTTTTTATACAAAGACTTTTCCCACGCTCCCTTTTTTAGTGGTGTGCGTTTTTCTTTCTCCTCGTCCTCTTTGTATCTTGTATGCTCCGTCTTAGTTTTTGTTTTATACTTTACAAACTGCTGCATGTATGTTCCCTTATTTACCTTTAAAACATCACCTCTATCCAATGGAAACTTTTTGGTATTCAAATCATCTAGTTTTGTTTGTAATGTTTGTTGCAAAGGTGTTATTAACTGTTGAATGGAAGGAAAAATTTTCCTCGTAAAGTCACGATCCTTAAGACTGCTATTCGTTACGTAAACAACGACTTTTGCTACAGCATAAAGCTTTACGAAGTTGAATGCGTGTTCATTGATCTTCTCGTAAAATTCGTCCGTATTTTGTTGTTGAAGTTCGGTCAGTCTTCCTAAAACACTTTGGTACTGTTCTATAATGTCAGATGGATCCGAAATAACTTCTTTAATTTCTAGTTTGGAAGCATCTTTTACCAATTGCAATACTTTTTTTTGCCTTTCGATATCCTTGTCCAACGATTCTCCATCCTGACTCTTGTCACATGTTTCCACACTGTAGTTTACGAGGCGTAATATTTTTCTAATGAGCGTAAGCTTTCCTAACGAAGGTACTTTTGACGACTTAGAATTATAATAGTATACCATTTCCTTTCCGGCATCTGCATATTTCTCTTTAATAATATATCGTTCAAATTCTTGTTCATTAGAGGGTTCAATAAAAAAACCATTATAATTTCCTGAAAATCCTCCCATTACGCTGTCTTTGGTATTACGACCTTCGAAAAGGATATCTCCTGGAAAATCCTCTTCTTCGTCTATAATATGATAAACACCGTAGTCAGAGATAGTTATTGGCGTTTTCAATTTGTATACCTTGTCTAATTCCAATTGTTTTGAATTGTTTTGATTTCGTTTCAATCGCTTCACATATTTGATTGTTTTTCTTTCGGGCAGGAAATTCTTTATTTCCTGTTCCAACTCGTTTCCTAACTGACGTATGGCTTTATGAAGCTCGTGGAGCCCCTTATTCTTATCGGTAATGTAAGAAGGCACGTAATGTCTGCTTTGGAACTTTGATATTTGTTCTCCAGCAGTAGCTTCATTCCAGACTATATTTGTATCGATTTCTTCCTTTCCTACTTTCTTCAACCGGTCTACAGATATCCATGCTTCTTCTTCTTCTTCTTCTTCATCTTCATCTTCGTCTTCGTCATCAATTTCCGTTTTCTCTAGCAAAGCTATATAGTTTTTGTCCTTCATATCTGTTTCCTCTAGCAAAACCTCTTCTTCTTCGTTTTCTTCATCTCCATCTTCATTCTTCTTAATTTTCTTAATTTTGTATTCATCCTCACCGTACTTAACAATTTCATTCACTTGAAATGTTGTCTTTTTTCGTTCTTCTTCATATGCTTTCTTACTCACTAACAAACCCCAATATTTTAACCGTTGGATTTCGTATTTGGGGTCCCAGTAGACATTTTTACCTTTCTTTCTACCTTCTTGTTTATTCGCATGAAGATGAAACGTGTACGACCACATCTTCTCAGGTACCTTGAATACCTCTTCTTCTTTACCTTCTTCTTCTTCTTCGTCGTCATCTGAGGAGGAATCCTCGAAATTTAAGTCCTCACGCGTTATATCTTTCGGTGGTTGATACAGAGCCCATTTTTTGAGAATTTTTTTCTTTGCATTGTCGATTAATGGTCTGTAATAAGCGTCATATGCTTCTCCTTTCTGTGCAGTTTTTGGAATTACATATTTAGCACCATATGCTTCCAACGTTTTGCCTAAGTGATGATGTACCTGATAGTTTTTGTGGTAAACAATACCGTTGATATGGTCTTTATCTTTATCCATCATTAATTTCACTATTTGTCTGTATTTACTCGACACCAATTCCGGAATAAATGGCATGGATCGTTTATTCTTATCATCAATTTGACACTCGTAAGGCAACCAACGTATGTCAAAATCTTCTTTTATGTTTCTCCAACCGTCGTATTCAAACTTAACATAATTTTTGACACGTTTGCTACCAATTTTGATTTTCCATGCGTCGTTCTGTTGTTTTAACTCTTCTACGTTTACATCTATTGTTGGTATTGTACTATCACTTATTTTCTGTAGCTCGGCATATTTTGTTTCTACTCCTCCTCTGCTTCGTTTTTTGCTAGGTTTAGTAACTTTGTATTGTTCCCCATTGTACATAACAATCTCATTCGTCAAAAATGCTTGTTCAAATATTGTTTTATCCTCTATATCTTCCTTTTCTCTCTCCTCTGAGGCTGGCACTTCCACCATTTTTACCTTTTTGAATTTATCCCGAATCTTAAAGATTGTTTGCAACTCTTGAAGCTGGTTCTTTAACTTCTCTAACTCTTCATCTACTGGTTCTTCCTGTGTGGTCGATGAGATTCGTGTGCTTCTACGTCGTTGTTGTGGTGTTTTATTCTCTATAGCTACGTTCAAATTGCCAATCTCATTTTCAACGCTTTGTTTCGTTACCTCTCTTCCCCAACAAGCTTGTATTTTCTCTAGACATTCGTTGTAGTACCTCATTATTATTTCTGGCGGGGTTTGTCTAGGTGCTTTATATTCGTTCCACTTTTGGACGCACTCATTACTAGGATTATACCGTCTCAACATCACTTTTCCCAATAAGGACTTTGCTTCTTCCAAATTATTTGCCAAAAGTGGAATAATGAATACACTTTGAGTTTTTTTAGTGTTAACAAGTTCGTATGGTGTGTTGAATGCCCATTTTTGTAGTCTTTTCATCATACGTGTATCTACTTCTAGATCTTTTTTGTATGTTCCATAGTATTTAGAACGATTTATAACAATGGGTATAAATCGTCGTTGGCATTCGTCAAACATGGCGAGACTCGTTTTTTTATCAAAATTTTTATGTTCAAATGCATTTTCTCCGGTTTCCATAGATCGGTTGAATCTTTGGTCGTTAGTTTGTGTTGCCAATTCTTTGTCATCCAGTTCATACTCGTACGATTCATACTCTAATTCTGAATAGTAAGAACGTTCGGAATTGTAATTGAATTGTATCAGACGCTTGTTGTACAAATCGCTCTTTGTGTCTTTTGTATCAAATCGTCGATTTGCATATGAACAAATATTTTTCCTTACATTGTCCATCTCCACCTCTATATAACCACTATCGTAGATGGTTAGAAGTTTCATTTTGGCGGGAAATGAATTCGAAAAATCACCAGGACTCACTTTCAACAGCTCTCTCCCTATGTTGCGTAAGATGGATGTTTTGACATTGTTGTTTAATTTATTAAAATACGTAAGGGAACGTTTCGTGTTCCACAGGTACAATTTTATAATCCTATTAAAACATTCTAGGATTTTGTAATCATCCTTTTCTTTAAGAACAGAGTTCAGAAAATTCATTCTTTGAACGGGTTGAAGCTCAAAACTACGTGATATAATTTTGGATAATCTCTCCACTATTTGAAAATGTGTATTGTACTTTTTCTCCCTTCTGTTTGTCTTTTTATTTATGGATTTTTGCACCTTTATTTTAGCTGCCAACTCCATTAAATCTGGTGTTGCTGCCCTATTTACCATCTCTTGTTTGTATGTTTTATTCCTTCCTAACTTCTTTATTTTCCTATTGTTTTTGCTATTTTTTAATAACGTTTCCAACGCGTCTACATCCATCCCTAAGTACTTTTTGTAGTTTGCATGAGTCAATTTTTCTTCTGTCGTCATAATTGTGTACGTAAGGGTTTGTTTCTTGAATGTATCGGCAACCTCTTTTTCCTCGTTTTTTTCGAGTTGAATCTTTTGTTGAATTTCTTGATATGACATTTTTGGCTCCGCAAAAATTTGAGAGAAGTTCCATAATTGCTGCTTTGGATTTTCACTTTGCATGGGAGTTGCAGTGACCAAAATGTTTGCTGTTGACTTGTAGGCATATTCAAATATTATTTTTGTAGAAATTTTGTCCAAATTGTCTGTAATAGCAGTAGGTTCGTGTGCCTCATCCAACACAAAAATACAACCTTTTTCTGCCTGATATCGATGTTGACTAAGGTCTACGCCATGTGTGCTGTCAACAAACTTATCAATAACAGATGCACGGATGTAGTTTTCAACTTTGTTCGTATCATCAAGCGCAAAGTCTAAATATTTAAATTTGAAGTCACGTATGGTATCAAATTTAGACATCATGTCCTCGTCCGATGTGTCCTCCTTCGTTTGCAATGATTTTCGTGCCTGCTCACTAATTTTGTACGGTATTTCCAAATCGAATTCAACAAATTTAGATTTTTGATAAATTTTTTTCTTTTTACTGTCTGTTATTCGAGTATTATTATCATGAAAAAATAAAGTATTCTTTCCTGACTTCATTCCCAACTTTTTACCTCCGTCATAGCTGTATACTGCGCCGGACAAAAACTCTAAGAAACGTGTTGGATCGTATGCTTCTTTTCTCTCCAACGGGGATATCTCATTAGTGTCTTTATTTTTCACTTCTGCTTTGTACATTCTTGACTCAAATGGAACAGATCCAGTATAATCTTTAATGTCAAATTTTTTCTTCTTTGAAGCATTCTTTTTTGCAGCATTGTCGTCACCATCATCACCCGCTGTGTCTTCTTCGTTTCCGTCCGGATCAAAGTTTTTGGATAAATACGGTCCAACTTTAAGATTGGTGAAGAACCAGTAAAATCCGGCGAATTCATTGGTGTATTCCAATTCATAAATAATTTTATCCAAATCCGTTCCTTTTCGTATCTCAGGTGCCAATTGTTTATATTCTTCCCGTTCTTTACCGGTCATAAAGTCCATTGCACCTTGAAAATTTGCTCTATCATTAACTGTCCAGCCGGTCAATTTATTTCTGTAACCTCTTTTGGTGTATGGAATTTTATTTTTAATCAATTCCTTTACTCTTCCCTCCTCATCGTTAAGTTCAAGCTGTATATCAAAGAATTGTTTTTGAGTGCATTTTTTTCCGTCAAATGTATATATTTTTTGTGTATCATCCAAATTATCATACAATGTATATAAATTCTCTGGATCGTAGAATTTATTTGGAACAAAGTAGAGAAAAATGTCCTCTTCGTACAGTTGCATCAAATCTGGGCGATTAATAAGTATCTGTAACACTGCTCTCTCATCATTATCCATGAACATTTCGTTCATTAACTTAAAATTCTCCCATAATAACGAGCCCTCACTAGCTCTCATATTTAAATGTTTGTTTGTGATGCTGTCGGTGACGTACGCGGGTTTCTTTAGTATCTTTTTCATATCCGACCGTTTTAAGTATTTTGTTTGATTTTTGGATTTTTTTAGTGGGTACACTGGCATGAAATGGGTATGTGCTCTGCCTACCTTTGTATCTTTAGGATCTGGATCGACAATACCGTCCAAATAATTACTTACGTGAACTTCTTTCTCTTCCCCTTTCCAATCCCATTTTACATAATTGCCTTCTTGTGAGCCTTTCCAACACGCCTCTGTGATCATTTTCTTTGAATTGTCATCCAACACGTCCCATTTCGGATACCCACCAGTGGTAAAACTCCTTCGAAAAAATGCGTTGGTTTGAAAAATGTAATGTCGAGGATCAAACTTATTATTGATTACCTCGTCCTGCCATTGGGATACTATGGAAGCTTTTGGACCAACAATCAGGATGCGTGGAATCCATATGGACACACCACCTTTAGTAAACGCATTTGGCTCGCAATTGGGATCGTATGTGTAACCTGGTAAATCTTTTTTCATATCAAAAATTTTTTCATTCCTGGCTTTCTCCGCGCGTATGATAGCGTTGAACGTTTTGCCTTTACCAGGGGCATGAGAAATAAGGATATTTTTTCCCACAGCATGTATCGTCACATTTTGTGCCTCATTTGGAGGGTACTTAATGCCTCCCTTCGTATTTCTGACAAATATGTCTTTATCGGCCTTTTTAATCGGTTTTACAACAACCTCTTTAGCCTTAGCATATGTTTGGCCAGACTTCTTCACCATAGTAACATGTAATTGAGCAGCTTCTCTATCACGTTGGATTATTATTGTCTCTAAAGTTTTTTTACCGTTGCGAAATCGGTTGCTATCGTCACATTCTACCCATTGAGAAAGTGTATCCTTCGTAATCTCTTCTTTGCTGATATGTACGACATCAAAATTGACTCCTGGTGCAACTATAGTTGTAAACATGTCTTCTGATTTCACACCCAACTGTTGGATATTGTTAGGATCCTTTTTCAGCATGTATTCGGTGTAGGGTAAATTAGGATCAATGTCTAAATCAAACGTGTCTACCATATCAACGTTTGCATCAAACTTTTCCTCCGCCACCTCTCTGGTACTTAGTCTCTCCTTCTCCTTCAACACCTCAGATAATCGCTCTGCTGTTGTTGTTGCGTTGGTAGTAAAAGTGGGATCTTTTTCACGTATTTTTTCCACAATCTTTAACCTATCTTTGTACTGTTCCACCACATTGTTTATCTCTGTTAGTTTTTCTTCTGTTAATGCGTTCACCGCATTGTCTTTTCCTCCCTCGTAACTAACAGGAGTCTTATCAGATATTTTAAACCAATTAACAATATTGTTGTACGTATCAACGAGCGTTTTTTTCTTCTTTTTTGGGTCATTGTCTCTCTTTTCTTTTTCTTTATCTGCTGTATCTTTTGCTTTTTGTGCTTTTTCAGCCTTCACATCTTTTAATTTCTGCTTCAACAGATCCACTGTAGTATCTGGGTCGGCTTTAAAATTAGTGACATTCATTCCTTTTACCTTACGTATATCTTCAATCACGTCAATTTTGTCCTGGGTTAGTTTTTCAAGAAGGTTTTCTATTTTTTTGCATGTTGCTTCGTCCGTCTTATTACCAAATTTCTCCTTTCTCCACGTCTTTTTAAACCATTTTTCCTTTCCCTTCAACGTGACCTTCATCCCCCTGACTTTAGCTGAACGTTCAGCCCCTATTTCTTTTTGCGTCGGTCCTTTGGGTTTCTTCGCCGCTTTTTTCTTCGTCTTTGCTTTAGCCACGTTTTCAACAGCTTTAGTCAGGTTTTTATCCTTTTCAGCAATACTTTCAGCAGCAGTCAGAGGAGGAGCAGCACTTAACAGTTCATCTACTTTTTTTCCAACAGCTTCACTATCTGCTTTAAGGTCCTTGTATAATTTACCACGTACATATGCAGGAGTTCTATCTAAAAAGTTTCCAACTTTGAGTGTCATTTTATTAGTATCACCTCCTTCAAATTTCAACTTCTCATTTACTTTATCATACACCATATCGCCTATTTTCGCATAGACTATTTCTCCAGCATTTTTCCCTCCATAGTTGCCATTTTCTAAGTCGTCTCCACCATATACCCAAAAATAGTATGACCCCTTTTCTATCACCCACCTATAATTCTTTATCTTCTTCTCTTCCTCAGGATTTAATTTAGGAGTTGTATCATCGGAAGGTGTTGAATCCTCATCGTCAGACTCACTCTCGCTGCTGCTGCTGCTGCTACTACTACTGCTGCTGTCTGAAGAAATGGTTTTCTTACTCTCTTCATCGTCGCTAGCAAATACATCAAATTCATCAAATTCAGCTAGAGCTTTTTCATCAGCCTTACGCTTTGCTTCTAACCTCCTTCTCGTTGCACGCTGTATTTTTCTCGCGGCTTTTTCTTTACGTTCATCTTCCTCAGCCTTACGCTTTTTACGTTCAGCTTCCTCAGCCTTACGCTTTTCTTCAGCTTCAGCGTCTGCTTTAAGTTTCTCGAGTCGTTTTTTACTCTTTTCCAAAGCATCTAAAGTAGGATTCAAGAAGTCATAGTTTTTAGTTTTCATTTTTAATTCTTTTCGAAGTTTGAGAATATCATTTTTCAATCTTTCTATCTTCGTATTGTTTTCCTTTTCAGTACGTATGTCTTTTTCATTATCTTCATCTGGATCAGAGTCACTAGCTCCGCTGTCTGAATCTGATACTTCTGTTTGAGTTGTATCACCAGAAGACGATTGAATAGTTAAGCTGACAAACTCTTCTCGAAGTTTTGTAGTGTCCTTTTTTGTTAATGGACGAAGTTTATTTGAGTTGGTTTTCAACAGTTCTGTGATGTATCTCCGCCGGTCTCTGTCCTCATCGGTTGGTTTCAACATGTCCAAAAGGTGACAAATTTGTGAAGGAAGTACTTTACTGTACCGTATTTGTTCTTGTCCTATCACAAACGTATATTTTTTCAAAATAGAA